>Ga0066420_1000075_pt1 | contig 30876 bp, 28 predicted proteins | sample LakWasMet28_LOW6_2_FD_59547 | JGI IMG/M metagenome (GOLD analysis project Ga0066420, IMG submission 59547) | Freshwater sediment methanotrophic microbial communities from Lake Washington under simulated oxygen tension - Sediment Metagenome 28_LOW6 | ecosystem: Environmental > Aquatic >... | reverse complement strand
ATGTTGCGTCAAATTCTTGACAATTTGCTTGCCTTTTCTTTTTCACAGGAAGACTTAATGGATAAGTTTAAAAGCGCAAAAATCGGTTCGCCAGCATTTAACAAGAACCTTAAAATCCAACAAGATTTAAAACTACAATTCAAACATATTGACGACAGCCTGTTTGCAATGTCATTAAGAAATCCAAAAATCGGAGAAAACGTAACCAAAGAAATCGGCAATGCACAATATAATTTGGATAAATCTTTAGAGACTTTGGCAGACGCCCAAGTTCCAAAAGGAGTTTCGCATCAACAGTACACGGTTTCATCTGCTAATAAATTAGCTGATTTTTTAAGTGATATCCTAAACAATATGCAAATGTCTATGTCTGGTGAAGGTTCAGGAAAGCCAAAACGGGGTCAAGGTGAGGGTATGCAATTACCGGATATTATCAAAAAGCAAGAAGGCTTGGCTGAGAAGATGATAGAGGGTATGAAAAAAGGAAAAAAGCTAGATGAAGGAATGGAGGGCGACAAAGGAAAAGAAGGCAAGAAAAACGGTTCCGAAGGAGAAAATGGTGAAGATGGAGAAGGAGATGCTCAAGCCATAATGGAGATTTACAAAGAGCAAAAGCAATTGCGCGAAGCATTACAAAATGAATTGAACAAGCAAGGAATTGGCGGAAGCGGTCAAAATGCTTTGGAACAAATGAAGCAAATAGAAAAGCAATTGTTAAATAAAGGTTTTAAGGATGAAACTCTGCAAAAGATTTTAAATGTGAAGCAAGAGTTGTTGAAATTAGACACTGCTTTACAGCAACAAGGACAAGAAAACAAACGTCAATCAGAAACTAATAAAAAGGAGTTTTCCAACCAATCTAAACCCTTACCGCCCGCATTATTGGATTATTTAAACAGTATAGAAATATTAAATAGACAATCCTTACCTTTGCGCTCCAATTTTAATCAAAAGGTTCAAGAATATTTTAATAAAAAATGATCAACTTTAATTACGAAACCGAATTTACCCTAGATAACGAAGAAGCAATTTCTAATTGGATTTCTAATGTTATTATTTCAGAAAACAAAAAAGAAGGAGAGGTAAATTATATCTTTTGCGATGATGATTATCTACATAAAATAAACGTCGAGCATTTAGGTCACGATACTTTAACGGATATTATCAGCTTTGATTATAGTATTGGAAACGAAATACACGGAGACGTTTTTGTTTCTGTGGAAAGGGTTAAAGACAATGCTGTCGATTTCAATGTCACTTTCGATGAAGAATTAAAACGTGTTTTGGTTCACGGTGTTTTGCATTACTGCGGATATAAAGACAAATCCGAAAAAGATGAACTTCTTATGAGAAGTAAAGAAGATGAAAAACTAGCTATGTTTCACGTGGAACAATAAAAGTTTATTAAATAATCTTAAGTCTATTGTTTCACGTGGAACAATATTTAAAATAAAGATTTTGGACAATACGTCTGAAGCCAAAAAATCTAAAATCAAATGTTTCAAGAAGAATATGATGTAATTGTTGTTGGTGCCGGTCACGCTGGTTGTGAGGCTGCTGCTGCTGCTGCCAATTTGGGTTCGAAAACCTTGTTGGTTACAATGAGTTTGCAAAACATCGCCCAAATGTCTTGTAATCCTGCAATGGGAGGAATTGCAAAAGGACAAATTGTTCGCGAGATCGATGCGCTTGGCGGGTATTCTGGAATAGTTTCAGACAATACTGCGATTCAATTCAAGATGTTGAACAAGTCAAAAGGTCCTGCAATGTGGTCGCCAAGGGTTCAAAGTGACAGAATGCGTTTTTCCGAAGAGTGGAGATTGATGCTCGAAGGAACGCCAAATCTTGATTTTTACCAAGAAATGGTCAAAGGGTTGATTATTGAAAACGGAAAAATTAGAGGAATTAGAACCGCTCTTGGAATTGAAATCAAATCAAAATCTGTTGTCTTGACCAATGGAACTTTCCTGAATGGTTTAATTCATATAGGAGAAAAACAATTCGGTGGAGGAAGGGCAGGCGAGAGTGCAGCATACGGAATTACCGAAGATTTGGTGAATGCAGGTTTTCAAGCTGGAAGAATGAAAACAGGAACGCCTCCCAGAGTAGATGGTCGTTCTTTGGATTACTCCAAAATGAATGAAGAAAAAGGTGATGCCAGGCCAGATAAATTTTCATATTCTGATGTAACTTCGCCTTTGATTCATCAAAGATCTTGTCACATGACCTACACTTCTCTGGAAGTTCACAACATTTTAAGGGAAGGTTTTGATCGTTCACCAATGTTTAACGGAAGAATAAAAAGTCTTGGGCCAAGATATTGCCCATCAATTGAAGACAAGATTAACCGTTTTGCTGATAAAGAAAGACATCAATTATTTGTTGAACCAGAAGGTTGGAATACTTGTGAAGTTTATGTAAATGGTTTTTCTACATCACTTCCTGAAGACATTCAATTTAAAGCGTTGCGTTCGGTTGTTGGATTTGAAAACGTGAAGTTTTTCCGTCCAGGATATGCAATTGAATACGATTATTTCCCTCCAACTCAATTAAAACATACGTTGGAAACTAAGTTAATTGAAGGATTATATTTCGCGGGTCAAATAAATGGCACAACAGGATATGAAGAAGCGGCGTCACAAGGATTGATGGCGGGAATTAATGCAGCATTAAAAGTTCAGGAAAAAGCACCATTAATTTTAAAAAGAGACGAAGCTTATATAGGTGTTTTAATTGATGATTTGATTACGAAAGGAACCGAAGAACCATACAGAATGTTTACTTCTCGTGCAGAGTTCAGAACTTTATTGCGCCAAGACAATGCCGATTTTAGATTAACGCCAATGTCTTATGAAATAGGTTTGGCATCTGAAAAGCGTTTGCGCAGAATGGAGCACAAATTGAATGAATCCGAAAAAATGGTAGCTTTTTTCAAAGAAACAAGCGTTACTATGGCGGAAGCAAATCCAATTTTGGAATCAAAAGATACAGCTTTAATATCCCAAGGCGACAAAATGTTTAAGGTTTTTTCTCGTCCTCAAATTGATTTAGAAGATATTATCAAATTCGAAAAAGTTGCGGCTTATGTTGCAGAAAATAATTTAGATCAGGAAATCTTGGAACAAGCCGAAATACAAGTGAAGTATTCAGGTTACATCGAAAAGGAAAGAAACAACGCTAATAAACTATCGCGTTTAGAAGATGTAAAAATCCCAGAAAATTTTGATTACAACAAAATAAAATCAATGTCGATTGAAGCGAAACAGAAATTAAGCAAGATTCGTCCTGTGACTATTTCACAAGCTTCGAGAATTAGCGGAGTATCGCCAAGCGATGTTTCGGTGTTGTTGATTTATATGGGAAGATAATTTGTTCCACGTGAAACTACTTTATTAAGGCTTGGTATTATTGAGAATTTTAAAAAAGAATAAAATAAATTAATGGACATTTCAACTAAAAAACATTTTCTTGCCGTAAAAGATTATTCAGTTTCTAAAGAAACTTTCGATTTGTATTATGACAAAACTTTGGATATGCTAATTACACATCCGCAACCTAGTTTGGAAAATTTAGGTAAATATTACGAAAGTGAAGATTATATTTCCCACACAGACAACAAGCGCTCTTTGTTTGAAAAATTATATCATTTTATAAAAAGCATCGCTTTAAAAAACAAACTCAATTTAATAAATTCGCTCCAACCCAATAAAGGGAAGATTCTAGATATAGGAGCTGGAACAGGTGAATTTTTGTCGGTTGCAAAAAATGATGGATGGCAAACAATAGGAGTGGAGCCAAACGATAAAGCTAAAAAAATTGCCATAAATAAAGGGATTTCCTTTGTAGAAAACACAACAGAATTAGATAACAATTCTTTTGACGTGATTTCGATGTGGCACGTTCTAGAACACGTCCCAGATCTGGACACGCAAATCAAAGAATTGAAACGTTTGTTGAAACCAACGGGAACATTAATTATTGCAGTCCCCAATTTCAAATCATTCGACGCAAAACATTACGGAAAATTTTGGGCGGCTTTTGACGTGCCAATTCATTTTTGGCATTTTTCGAAAACGGCGATAAAATTACTTTTTGAAAAGGAAGAAATGAGATTGGAAAAAATCTTGCCAATGAAGTTTGATTCATTTTACGTGAGTTTACTTTCCGAAAAGTACAAATCTGGAAAAATGAATTTCATCAAAGCTTTTTTCGTCGGATTGCAGTCCAATTTGAAGGCAAAGTCGAATTTTGAGTATTCTTCACATATTTACATACTAAAAAACAAGTAAAAACCATTTAAAGCGCTTTTAAGCGATGTTTTGCGGTTAAAAGTAATCTAGATTGCCTTTTTTGAGAAATTCGATTAATTCAAAGCTAATAAAGTCGGTTTTTATAGTTTCAAATTATCAATTTCATAATCACTATAATAAATTCTTATATGATAAATAATGTAGCATTTTTTCAACTTTGCGATAATGCTACTTATTTTTTTATATTTTTGTGAACAGTACTAAAAAATAGAAAAACTTAAAATGAAAAAAGCATTATTAATTATCGCACTTTCAATTTCAATTGTTTCGTGTAACAAAACGGCGGAAGTTAAAGAAGTAAAAACGGCTTATGTAGACACTTCGGTTTTAATGAAAGAATACACGGAAGCAAAAGATTTTGAAGCAAAATACAAAGCTAAAGCTGAAGAAAAAGGAAGACAATTAGACGCAGAAATCGAAAGATTTAAACAAGAGGCCGGTAATTTCCAAGCACAAGCACAGGCAAACGGACAAGCTTGGGCTCAACAAAAAGGAGCTGAATTGCAAAGAAGAGAGCAACAGTTAGCACAAGCTCAACAAGCACTTTCACAACAATTGCAACAAGAAGGATCAATAGAAAGAGACTCTTTGGTTAGTGGAGTTAAAAAATTTATCAAAACTTACGGTAAGGAAAAAGGATATGCCTATATTTTTGGAACTGGAGACGCAGAAAGTATTTTATATGCCGAAGACAAATATGACATCACAAAAGAACTTATCAAGGCGCTAAACGAGAAATACAAAGCGCCTGCAAAAACAGAGGAAGTAAAAAAATAATTTTCTCAATATTAATACAATCGATGCCTTTCATTTTTGAAGGCATTTTTTGTTTTATTCAGTCAAAAAACTATATTTTTAGCTTTTAATTTACACGCCAAATGCAACCGATTTCCGAAGCCGCCGAATATACCTTGCGATTTATAAATCAAACCCATCGCTCCATTTTTCTTACTGGAAAAGCCGGGACAGGAAAAACGACGCTTTTACGGGAAATTATCCAAACAACGCATAAAAACTGTGTTGTTGTAGCACCCACAGGAATCGCCGCTTTAAACGCTGGCGGAGTTACCATTCACTCAATGTTTCAGTTGCCTTTCGGCGGATTTATTCCTGACAATTCATCACTTCATTTTTCTGAAAATACCAAGTTTGAAACTAAATCTACATTGCGCAGACACTTCAAAATGAGTGGTTTAAAAAAATCGGTTATTCGAAATATGGAATTGCTCATCATAGACGAAGTGAGTATGTTACGTGCCGATTTATTAGACGCAATGGACTTTATGATACAAACTGTTCGAAGAAAAAACACTCCCTTTGGAGGAGTTCAAGTACTTTTTATTGGCGATTTGTTGCAATTACCACCGGTAATTAGGGATGAGGAATGGCGAACTCTAAAAACCTATTATAAAGGAAAATTCTTTTTTCATTCGCACGTTGTACAACAAAATCCGCCTTTGTATATTGAATTAGATAAAATTTTTCGTCAAACTGACGACACTTTTATTTCGATTTTGAACAATCTCCGAAATAACCAAATTTCTAATGTTGATATTCAAAACTTGAATCAATATGTAAATCCGAATTTCGATTTAAAAACCAATAAAGGATACATCACTTTAACAACACACAATGCCAAAGCCGGTGCAATGAATGCTCAATCTTTGGAAGATTTAGAAGGAAAATTAGTGACATACAAGCCAGAAATTGTGGATGATTTTCCAGAGAAAATTTATCCAGTCGAAGAAGATTTAAAGCTAAAAGTGGGCGCACAAATTATGTTTGTGAAAAACGATTTGTCTTTTGATAAAAAATATTTCAACGGCAAAATGGGATTTATAAAATCGCTTTCAAGTCAGGAGATACTTGTTCATTTTCCAGAAGAAAATAAAACCATCGAAGTTGAAAGATACGAATGGCAAAACATCCGTTATAAAGTAGATGAAAACACCAAAGAAATTGAGGAAGAAGTGTTAGGAACTTTTGTTCATTATCCAATAAAACTAGCTTGGGCAATTACAGTTCATAAAAGCCAAGGTTTAACTTTTGATAAGGCAGCGCTTGATGTTTCGCAGGTTTTTCTTCCCGGACAGGCTTATGTAGCTTTGTCGCGTTTGCGCTCATTAAATGGCTTGATTTTGCTTTCTCCGCTTCAAATTAACGGTATTTCGAACGATCAGGACGTGATGGATTATTCGCTTAATAAAGCAACGGAAGAAGTTCTCGAAAATTCGTTGCAACAAGAAACCCAAAACTTCATCCACAATTTCCTGAACAACAGTTTTGATTGGAGTGATTTGGCACAAGAATGGCGCAATCATAAATTTAGTTATGATGAAAAAGGAGAAAGTTCGGACAAATCAAAACACGCCGTTTGGGCACGAAAACAAACCGAAGCAATCGAATCACTTTTAGAACCATCCAGAAAATTTGTCTTGCAATTGAACAAACTTTTTAGTCAAGAAGCAGTTGATTTGAATCACGTTTTGGAGAGAATTCAGGCGGCGGTCAACTATTTTTTGTTGCCAATGGATAATTTGGTTTTTGAAATCCTTTGGAAACTTGAGGAAGTCAAGCGGATTAAAAAAGCAAAAGCTTTTCACGATGAATTAATCGTACTTGAAGAGTTGCAAATCAAAGCCATTTTGCGATTAATGAAAGCTAAATTATTAATAGAAACCGTTGTAAAAGGGGAAACGATTTCGAAAGAAAAATTATCTTCAGACGAAATTAAATACTACAAAATCAATAAGTTAAAAGTTATACAAGAAGAATTTAAGAACGTAAATGTAACTTTAATCGAGGACGAAGCTGATTTAGAAAGATATTCTAAAAAGAAGAAAACGACTAAAGAACCCAAGAAATCTACCGTTCAGGAAACCTACGAATTGTGGCTAGAAAAGAATTCTATAAAAGAGATTGCTGCCATTAGAAAATTCACTCCAGAAACCATTTTAGGGCATTTAACAAAATTAATTATTGCACAAACCATAAGCATAAACGATGTTTTGCCCGAAGATAAAATATTGGAATTAGCCGAAGCCTTTAAAGGCTATAAAGAGGAATCGGTTTCGCCATTAAAAGAAAAATATGGCGATAAATTTACTTGGGAAGAGTTGAGAATGTTTAAGGCGAGTTTGAAATAGTAATCCAAAGTTTTATAAGAAATATCCCCAAGCCCTACCAACACACGTTTGTAGGTTTTTTCAATAATAATTAACTTTTATTTAACACTACTTTTTCGTATAATTTTAATTTCGAACAATTATTAGACCTAAAGTGATTCTAACGATCGGGGAAAGTTTTTATTCTAATGAGAAATTATTTAAACATTGGTATACCGATTTATAGTCAAATATTAAAAAAACAAGGGGCAAATCAGCCTCTTGTTCAATTCAATTTTATGAAAAACATAACAATCCTTTTTCTTTTTTTCTTTACAATTTTTTCTTTTTCACAAGAAAAAAACAAGATTTTTGTTAATGCAGGACCTAGTTACTATCCTTATATGAAAGAAAACAAAAACAATTTTAACATTTCGATTAATTTCATGCATCAAACCAAAAAAGAAAAATGGTCGATGGAGTATTATTATTCATACTCTCAAAATGATAGTTCTTTTCCAAGTTTTTATTATGATGAGAAAGTATTATTTAGATATATTCGTTTTGGCAATCCAGAAACAATTTTCGAAGACACTAAATGGAATAAAATAGAAATTGTTGAAATAGGAAGCAAATTGCATTATTTGATATTAAAAAATCAAAAGATAAATTTATCAATCAATATAGGTTTAGGTTTAAACTACGAAAAAGAAGAATTACACAGATTACTTTTCATTGATGTTGATCAAAATAATAGTATTTATGGCTATGGTAATTTAACAGTATCACAATGGGGTATAAATGGAGCTGTATTTCCGGGTATTCATTTCGATTATGATTTGGGACAAAAAATTCTTTTAGCAATTGATGGAGGTTACCATCTTGATGCAAACACTTATAATACAAATGTAAGTAACACTACTTTTTGGAATTTTTCTTTAGGAATAGGCAAGAAGTTTTAAAAAAAAGGCTGATTAAAAATTTTCGATCAGCCCTTTTTTTGTTTCTATAATCAAATTATAGCGACTCAATCAAAATCCAAGCATCAGGATTTACTGTTTTTTGAATTTCCTGTTTTGCTTCTTCGGCTTCGGGAAAAGTGGCATAACTTCCGTAAAGAACAGGAAATAATCCGTATTTATTTTGTGAAATTCTTCTTGCTTTATAACCTTGATCAGATAGTTTTTCGAATGTTCTCTGAGCATTTTTTTCATCTCTAAAAGCACCTGCCATAATGTGATAAGACATTTTTTCTTCTTTTACAGTGAGTGTTACGGCTGGAATAGGGTTTTTGATAAAGAAAGTCGCTTCTTGAATTTTGTTTTGAACTTGTTTTTGAACAGCGCTTTCTACAAGAATAGTTTCGTTCGCAATTTGTTGTTGGTAAATAGGATAACCAATAGCTCCGGTTAAACCTAATCCTAAAACAAAAACAGCAGCATATTTCAAATAAGCACTTGTTCTTCTTCTTTCTGGAACGAAATCTATAACTTCTTTTTCCTCAAGAGCTTCGATTTTTTGTTCGAATAGCTCTCTTTTTACCATTGGAGAAACAAAAGCACTCAACCCAAAAGAATTAGTCAAATAATTAGTTTGGTCATAAGGAGTGAAAATCAAATTTTTATCGGCGTTAAGCGAAAAATTGCCCACGTTTTTTATAGAGAACAATCCATTTTCCTGAAGTGCTTTTTTCCAATTGAAAACTTCATATTGAATGGCACTGATGGCATATTCATAAGAAGTTTTTTCAGCTTGGGCAATATGACTGGCCAGTAAGCCATCGTTATTTTTCAGATAAGCATTAAAAGAAATCATTTTCTTTGGAGGGAAAAATGAATTGGAACTTTCAATGAGTTGAGCGGATTGAATTTCAGTCAAAAAAGCTCCGAAACCCGGAACGGTTACACATTGGTAACGGTATAAAAGTTGCGCGATGTATGGTTCGATGTTCATACTTACAAAGTTATACAATGAAAATAGTTATCAAAATTTTATCCACAATTTTTATTAACAATCCGCATAAATTTTTATACATTTCAACCTCAAACAATTAGTATGACAGAGCAAGAATTATTTCATTTATTGGCGTTGCAACAAGTAGAGGGAATTGGCGATATAATGGCTAAAAAACTGATAACACATTGCGGAAGCGCAGAAGCTGTTTTCAAAACAAAAACTTCCCAAATCGCTGCTATTGATGGAATTGGTTCTGTTTTATTGCAAAAATTAAAGGACAAAACCGTTTTCGAAAAAGCGGAAAAGGAACTTCAGTTTATAAAATCAAACGAAATTAATGTAGCGTATTTTCTGGACGAAAATTATCCAGACCGATTGAAACATTGCATTGACGGACCAGTTTTGTTGTTTACATCAGGAAAAATCGACTTGAAAAACAAAAAAATAATCAGCATTGTGGGAACACGACAAATCACTTCTTACGGAATGGAGTTTTGTAGAAAATTGATTGAAGATCTAGCACCACTTGATCCCGTAATCATAAGCGGTTTTGCTTATGGTGTCGATATTTTTGCACATCAATTGGCGATGGAACACGATTTGCAAACTATTGGAGTTGTGGCGCACGGTTTAAACCAAATTTACCCTAAAACCCATAAGAAATATGTTGCCAAAGTAGAACAAAACGGTGGTTTTATGACCGAATTTTGGAGTTCTTCCAATCCAGATAAAGAGAATTTTGTTCGAAGAAATCGTATTGTCGCTGGAATTTCCGAGGCTACGATTGTCATAGAATCTGCCGAAAGAGGAGGGTCATTAATTACAGCAAATATTGCCAATGATTACAACCGCGATGTTTTTGCCGTTCCTGGTCGAACCACAGACAAATACAGCCAAGGTTGCAATAATTTGATAAAAACCCAAAAAGCAAACCTACTTACCAGCGCTGCTGATTTAGTTTACATCCTGAATTGGGACATTGAAAGCAAAACAAAGCCCGTGCAAAAACAACTCTTTGTCACACTCGAAAACGACGAACAAAAAGTGTATGATTATCTCCTAAAAAACGGAAAAGAATTGATGGATATTATTGCTTTGCGATGTGATTTTCCCATTTATAAAATCTCAGGTATGCTCCTGAATATGGAATTGAAAGGTGTAATTCGCCCTTTGCCTGGGAAATTGTTTGAGGCGATTTGAGAATATAAAAATAGAAAATGGAGACGCTTCCAGCGTGACAAATAGTAAGAAAAGCAGGCTGGTAATATATTTATGAGCAACAAACACGCTCTACTTAGTTTGTCACGCTGGAAGCGTCTCAAATTACGAGGGCAATAACAATAGACTTTAAGCGCATTATTATGATAGAATACTCAGAAGGTATTTACAATTTTTATGTTTACATCCTGACTAACAAAAGTAAAACAGTCTTATACACAGGCGTCACAAATGACTTAAAACGACGTTTGCAAGAACATAAAGATAAAATAAATCCAAATAGTTTTACGGCACGTTATAATGTTGAGTTTTTGCTTTATTACGAACATTTTACTTGGATTCAGTTAGCTATTGCTCGTGAGAAAGAAATTAAAGATTTGAAACGAGATAAAAAAGAAATATTAATAAATACGATTAATCCAGAGTGGAATTTTTTAAACGATTTGTTTTAATTGTTCTATTTAGGGACGCTTCCAGCGTGACAAATAGAGTTTATATCTCAAACCCCAATTTTTCTCTCACTCTTCCTAAAACGCCATTAGCAACAACTCCTGCTTTTTCGGCACCAGTTTTTAATAAAGCATCTACTTTGGCGAGGTTGTTTATGTAATAATTGTATTTCTCTCTTTCGGTTTTGAATCTTTCCACGATTAATTCAAACAAAGCTTGTTTGGCGTGACCATAACCGTAATTTCCGGCCAAATAATTGGCTCTCATTACTTCTATTTGTTCTTTGGTGGCCAATAAGGAATAAATGGCAAAAGCATTGCAAGTATCTGGATTTTTTGGAGCTTCAAGCGGCGTACTATCGGTTTCGATGCTCATAATTTGCTTGCGCAAGGTTTTGTCATCCAAGAAAATATTGATAATATTATTGGCTGATTTACTCATTTTTCCACCATTAGTACCAGGAATCAACATACTGTCTTTTTGGATTATGGCTTCTGGAATTACAAAAGTTTCTCCCATTTGGTGATTGAAACGGGAAGCCACATCACGAGTGATTTCGAGATGCTGCAACTGGTCTTTTCCCACAGGAACAAATTGGGCGTCATACAACAAAATATCGGCAGCCATCAACATTGGATACGAAAATAATCCGGCATTCACGTCTTCTAATCTATCGGCTTTGTCTTTGAAAGAGTGTGCCAATGTCAATCTTTGGAAAGGAAAAAAACAACTCAAATACCAAGACAATTCCGCTGTTTGCGGCACATCAGACTGACGGTAAAAAACCACTTTGTCCACATTCAAACCACAGGCAAGCCAAGCAGCTGCAGTGCTGTGGGTATTTGCTCTTAACGTTTTTCCGTCTTTTATTTGGGTTATCGAATGCAAATCGGCAATGAAAAGAAACGATTCGTTTTCGGGATTATTCGATAATTCGATTGCGGGAATGATTGCGCCAAGTAAGTTTCCTAAATGTGGTGTTCCTGTACTTTGAACGCCAGTGAGTATTTTTGCCATTATGTTTATTTCTTAACCGCAAAGTTCGCAAAGATTTTCGCAAAGATTGCAAAGTTTCAATTTTTCTACCGCAAAGGTTGCAAAGTTTTTCGCAAAGTTGTCAAAGATTTTAGAGTTTTTTGAAAAAGTTCTCAAATGTTATAAATTATTGACGACTCTTCTAATGCCATTTTTTAGTAGAACTTCGTTAAAGTTTATTAATAGTCCGAGTTTATAGTTTCCAAGTTTTAAATACGTTAGAGTTTGTGCCAAGTGAATTTCGCACAATGACTCTACACTTTTAAGTTCAATTATAAACTTGTTTTTCCACCAATAAATCAACTCGATAACCGCAATCTAATTTTACCTCTTCAAAGATTAATGGCAAAACTTTTTCTTTTTCAACAAAAAGCCCAGATTGATTTATTTTATAAAACAAACATTCTTTATATGCGTTTTCCAATAAACCAGGGCCAAGACCCTTGTGAACTTCGATAGCTAATCCTATAATAATTTTGGAAATTTCATTTTCAGTCATCTTTTCTTTTTTGCTTTGCGAAAAACTTTGTGCACTTTGCGGCTATCTTCACACAAAGTTAATTGTTTTACTAAAAGTTAAACGCTTTCTTTTTTTACTTTGCGAAAAAACTTTGCAAACTTTGCGGTTAAAAAAGTAAATTTGACGCTATGAGAGGATTAAAAATTATTTTTTGGACGGTTTGGCGCGTTTGGTTTTACATTTTAATGGCGATTCCTATTCTTATAATGTTGCCATTTTTAATACTTTCCATTTTGACCGAAAGCGGCTATCCTTACTTTTTTAAAATGGCGAGAATTTGGGCAAAATTCATTCTTTTCGGAATGGGATTTTATTACAAAATTGATAAAGTTCAAGAACTCGAAGCCGACAAAAGCTATATGATTGTTGCTAATCACACTTCGATGGTTGATATTATGCTGATGCTTGTCACAACGCGAAAACCTTTTGTTTTTGTGGGAAAAAAAGAATTGGTAAAAATTCCCTTGTTTGGATTTTTCTATAAACGGACCTGCATTTTGGTCGATAGAGATTGCTCTCGAAGCAGAGGAAAAGTTTTTGAAAGAGCCCAAAAAAGAATCGATCAGGGTTTAAGCATTTGCATTTTCCCCGAAGGAAAAGTTCCGGATGATGAGTCAATAGTTTTGGATGAATTTAAAAACGGAGCTTTCAGGTTGGCAATTGATCACCAATTAACGATTGTTCCAATAGCGTTTTTAGACAATAAAAAACGATATTCCTATACTGTTTTTAGTGGAAAGCCAGGAATTTTACGAGTGAAAATTTTACCTTTTATTGAAACCACGAATAAAACAAAATCAAACATAGATGAAATTCGTGACCGTTCTTGGAATTTAATTCATAAGGAATTATTGGAGTTTCAGCAGTAAAAACAGCTTTTAGTCCAAACCCTTTATAAATAATTCTTGCTATTTGTCACGCTGGAAGCGTCTCAACACACGAGAGCAACATAATTGAGACGCTTCCAGCGTGACAAATGAGGTAGAATATGTTATCGCAAAAAAAGAGCCTCACACTGGAGACTCTTTTCTAATTTTAAGCGTTTTTTTCTTTTATCAAAGCCTTGATTTTGGTTTCTAACTCATATCTGCTAATTCAGGGTTATCTTTTATTAAAGCTTTTACTGCATCACGACCTTGTCCTAATTTGGTGTCACCATAACTGAACCAAGAGCCCACTTTTTTGATGATTTCAAATTCAACGGCTAAATCTAATATTTCAACTAAACCAATTTGGCATTCTTAATATAGGTTTGAACCCATTTGCCATTTTTTTTTAAATATTTTAATATTTGTACCATACTCAATAGGTGGAAATACCATTCCATAAAAAAAAGTAAAATTAGGTATTGTGAAATATTTATCTACATTGAAAGAAAACGTGTCTTTTGATTTTTCTTGTGACTTTAGAATTGCAATAGAAAAAAGATAGCATAAGAAGTGAAATATGTGTTTTCAGGATTAAAATATCGTTTTTATCCAGCAGATTAAAGTCCTTAATCATAAATTACTTCTGTTGGTTCTACACGAATATATTCTGTTACATTGTTCTTTTTTTTAACTAAAAATATGACATAATTATTAAAGTAAATACCAAGTTTATAATTATTTAATTTTTGAACTTTGGTTTTGTCATAAAATCTCGAAGAACGGATGGTTTTTTTAAGACAGAGAATCTCATTTGGTTTCAAATTTTTCACTAATTCAATCCCTTTAAAGTAAAAGATTTCGTTACCCTTACTGTCTTTAAGTAAAAAAGATTTTGGCTCATACTTTGATTGATAAACATAATTGTTATCCAATTTAAAAAACAGCGTATCTTTTACTTTATTAATAATGGCGTTTTCTCCTTTACCAATAGGATAATAAGAATGATACTCTAAATATCTAGGATGGATAAATTCATTCCCATTCACAAAGTATATCGTGTATTTGTCTGTCAAAGAACCTTTTAATTTCCATTGGTCTATTATTTGGTTGTATTTTCCATCAAAATAGAATTTTCTGTTTTCAATGTAGTCTTTTATAGATAGAATTTGTTTAGGCTTCAACCCTTTTGTTAAAAAACCATCTCCAACAAAAAAAATATAACCATTTGTTTTTGTATGTATCATCCGTTGTTTATCAAGCTCTATCTTGTCAGAATAGGTTTGATTCGAGAGATTTGGTGTTATCGTAGGTGATATCGTGTAATATTTATCTACATTGAAAAAAATCGTGTCTTTTGATTTTTCTTGAGCCTTTAGAACTGTAATAGAAAAAAAAGATAGTATAAGAATTGAAATATGTGTTTTCATAATTAAATTATTTAATATTAATAATTAGTTAGGACAAAGAACAGTTTTACTTAAAAGAATTACTCTTTTAGTGAGACTTTCTATTGCTGCTTTTTTTCTGCCGATAAATCGACCCAAGCTTTAACATCATTTTCTCTTAGACCACCCCAAGCCAAAGCTTCGTAAAAAGCGTCAGTTGGAGCTTCTCCGTAATAATTGGTGTATTTATTATAATCATCAGTAAGTACATTTTTATGAAACTCTTTTAAGGCATCTCTCATACTATTGATGTATAATGCTCCCATAGCCCCGTGTTGATTACCATATGCTTCATAGGTTTTTTTAAAATCTAAATCACCAGTAGAAGGATATTGAGTATTTAGTTTTCGTAAAATATCGGCGTGGATGTATTCATGCAATATGGTTCTTGCAGCATCTAATGCTGAAGTGTTATCAATTCTTGATGTATTGATTTCAATTGTAATAGAAGTGCTTCCAGGTACATATGTCGTTTTACCATTAATTTCTTTAACAATACCATTTTCGTCTTTATTAGTCACAATATCCTTAGAAACAATATTTATATTAAATTCAGATTTACCCTCAAAATTAGCTAATAAATTTTGGACAAAAGAATTTCCATTTTTGTCTAATAAAGCATTTAGGCATTTAGCTTTACCAGTAAGTTCATCAATAATTTCAACATCAAAAACGTCTCTATAAACATTAAATCTTTTGGTAATATCATACGAATCTTCCGAAGTTCCACAAGGAACGCTCATAAGCTCGGTTATGGTGACAGTTTTTAAAGTAGTGTAGTAAGTAGTGTAAGAAGATGTACCAACTGTTACAGTATAATGATTAGTATAAATAGAATATACACTATATACATACTCAGATAAAGTACACTCAGGTACCCTGCTGTTTATGTTTGGGCTTGTGTTATATAAATTAATAACTTCATTTAATGTATTTAAAGAACTATTGCCAGAAGGATTTTTACTTTTTCCGTTATTTACGACAAGTTGGTTAATTGAGGATCCATCTAATTTAAATACATTAAGTGTACCCGTAAAGTTTTTAAGTTTTTGTACGGAATTATTAAATAACGCATATTTTAAACTGGAATATGCTTCGATTAAATAGGAATAGCTAACATTTTCTTTTTTGATGATTATCAACTCGTACTTTAATTTGTTTTGAAATAAATTGGATTTGATTATGGTTGGATTTTTTTCTTTGACCTCAATTTCATAAATTTCAATTCCATCCTTCTCCGTTCTCTTTATGCTTTCCCAATTTAAAACCAAATTCTTAGCAAAAGTTTGATTTTTAAATTGATCCAGTTTCAAATCTTTTTTTAGTTGATTTGTAATGGCATCGGTTGGATTTATTCCTGTATTCTCTTCATTACTACAAGAGTAAAGCAATAAAACCAAAGCAACCAAACAAAACTTAAAGTTTAAATTTTGGAATTTGGAATTTGGAATTTGGAATTTGGAATTTGGAATTTGGAATTTGGAATTTTTCACAACTAGTAGATTTTAAAATTAGAGTTCTAAATTAAAAATAAATTCTTACAAAACACGCTTTTTTATTAAATAATTTCAACCCTTTTGATCTTCTTCAGAAAGTTGAATTTAAAATTAAAGCAAAAAAAGAGTTCACCGTGGCGAACTCTTTTCTAATTTTAAACATTATTTTCTTTAATCTTGGCCTTGATTTTTTCTTCTAACTCATCGGCTAATTCCGGATTATCTTTTATTAAAGCTTTTACTGCATCACGACCTTGTCCTAATTTGGTATCACCATAACTGAACCAAGAACCCGCTTTTTTAATGATTTCGAATTCAACGGCCAGATCCAAGATTTCTCCCGTCTTTGAAATTCCTTCGCCATACATAATATCAAATTCAGCAACTTTGAAAGGTGGAGCGACTTTGTTTTTAACCACTTTAACTTTTGTTCTGTTTCCAATTACATTTTCCCCGTCTTTTATTTGCGTAGAACGACGAATATCCAAACGTACTGAAGCATAAAACTTCAAGGCATTTCCACCTGTTGTAGTTTCTGGATTTCCGAACATTACGCCAATTTTCTCTCTCAACTGGTTGATGAAGAAAACCGTACAATGTGTTTTGCTGATAGTTCCGGTTAGTTTTCTCAAGGCTTGAGACATCAAACGAGCGTGTAATCCCATTTTGGAATCTCCCATTTCGCCTTCGATTTCACTTTTTGGAGTCAAAGCCGCAACCGAGTCAATCACGACAATGTCAATCGCGCCAGAACGAATCAAGTTCTCGGCAATTTCCAAAGCTTGTTCCCCGTTGTCAGGTTGCGATATGATTAAATTTTCGATGTCAACGCCCAATTTTTCGGCATAATTTCTATCGAAAGCGTGTTCTGCATCTATAAAAGCAGCGATTCCTCCCGCTTTTTGGGCTTCGGCAATGGCGTGCAATGTCAAAGTTGTTTTTCCTGAAGATTCCGGACCGTATATTTCAATCACTCTTCCTCTTGGATAACCGCCAACGCCCAAGGCCAAATCGATTCCCAAAGATCCAGACGAAATAGTTTCCACTTCTTCGACGGCTTTGTCGCCCATTTTCATCACGGTGCCTTTTCCGTAGGTTTTATCTAGTTTATCAAGTGTAAGTTGTAGTGCTTTTAATTTGGCTTCTTTCTCTGAACTCATCTTTTCTTTCATCTGTGTTTATACTATTTGTTTTTTATCGGAAGATGGAACGCCTATAAATATTCCTGTTTTTCAATGGTAATTGTAGTGGGCGTTTCATTTATTTTTGTGTTTCTCTTTTTGTAAAAATACTTCTTTTTTTGGAAGTGGCAAGGGGAATGTTTTTGTTATTTGGATTGATGAATTTAAGACTGTTGTTGGTAGTTTTAATTATTTAATTGAATATGCCATTCTATTTCTCCTTTACTTTCTGTACAAATTTCTAGTGAACCCATTCCATAATCAAAAGCCAAACAGTACTCAACTTCTCGGTTTTTTATAAAGTTTAAAAGTTCATTTGAAGCTTTAACCATTTTCAAAACCAACTTTTTTATTTCGTCTAATTCTTTAATTGCTGTTTCGCAAGTCAAATTTTCTATTGAGTTTTTTGTTGTCCATCCGGTTATAGAAATATGGTTTTCATCTTTTGAATTAAAGATTAAATCTCCTACTTTAAATGGATGTCTTTCAGCTAATATTATTAATGCATTTTTTATTCTATGTTGTAATTCTACTTCGTTCATAGATTTAAAGAGTAAATAGGGTTATAAATTTTGCAGTCAATTTTTATTTTGGTCTAACAAACATTGAATTTATGATGTTGTTTGTGTGAAATTCAATCTTCTTCCGTCTCACCTTCCAATAACCTACAATTGAATCACATTTTTTCTGGTTCGCCACCAAAGAATAAACGTTATCAATGCCGTAATGGCTGCAACAGCGACTAATAAAAAGAATATTGGTTCCAAGGCGTGATTGTATTTTTCGTACATCCAACCAATGATTTCTTCCTGGAAAATGGGCCCAATTGAACCCGTTCCGTTGATGATTCCTGCTGCAACTAATGCTCCTTTTTTGGTGCCAATGTCAATTGCTCCAGCTCCAGAAATCAAGGAATCTGGACCGTAAAGCATAAAACCCGCCAATCCCATTGATATGGTAAAATATATCAGGCTTGTAGAGCCCAAAGTGTACATAAGAACGAAAGACAAGGTCATCAGAAACAGCATCAGGAAGGAAAGCAGCGATCTTTTTCCTTTGAACAATTTATCGGAAACGTATCCCGCAAAAACAACTCCCACGAAACCAAAAAGATCGAATACGGTAGAAAGATAACCTGCGTCATCTCCTGCAAGATGAAAGTTTTTGTCTAACAAGAAAGGAGCCCAACTCCAAAGCGCATAACGTAAAAATTTAATCCCGAAGTAAATAAGTCCCATTGTGATGACTGTAAAAACCACTTCACGATTCCATCCCAGTCCTTTTTCTTCTTCTTTTACATTCGCTTTTTCCAATGATTTTTCGAGTTCCTGTTCAACAACTTTATCATCTTCATCAACAAGTGGATCAAGTCCAACATCTTCCGGGCGATTGGGATGAAGGTAAAAAACCAAAAGCCAAATCACTAACATTACCAACGAAGCTCCGAAAAACGACCATCTCCAACCGTATTTTCCCAACATATAAGCCGCAAAGGAAGTGGCAATCAACGAACCAATTTGGTAGCAAGTAGACCAAATTCCTAAAATAGTGCCGCGTTGTTTTCGTTTGAACCAATAAGCAAGACTCCCAATGCAACCCGGCCAACCTGTTCCTTGCGCCAATCCGTTTAAACTCAAGAATAGCATAATGGTCCAATAGGAATTCGAGGCGCCAAACACAACATTGCAAATCAAGGAAATCGCCATCCCGAAAATAAGCAGGTATTTAGGTCCCAAACGCCGACCAAAATAAGCGCTGGAATATTGTCCCACCATATAAAAAACAAGGTAAGCCGTTCCTAAATGAGCAAGATGAACAGTGTCTAAACCCAAGGTGTCAGCCATATCACTTTTTACGACAAAAAATGCTTTCCTAACGAAATAATAACCTACATAAGCCAGCCAAGTAGCTGAAAATATTTTGTATTGCCACTTTCTGTAGTCTGATTTTTCTATTAATGCTGCCATATTTTTTAAGATTTTTTTGGAACAGTTTTTTTGGAACGTATAAATAAGGTTATGAAACAAACAAAGCCTTCAATTCCGTTGCTTCTTCAGGTTTTATTTTCCCTGCGAGTAGCAAACTCAATTGCTTTCTTCTCAAAGCGGCATCAAAACGTTGTTTTTCGAGTTCGGTTTCGGGAATGATGTGAGGAACTTCAACAGGTTTTCCTGTTTCATCAACCGCCACAAAAGTATAAATCGCTTCGTTGGCCTTTGTTCTTTCGCCTGAAAGTCGGTCTTCAACCCAAACGTCGATGTATATTTCCATCGAGGTATTGAATGCTCTCGACACTTTCGCCTCAACAATAACAACACTTCCCAACGGAATGGCTTTGTTGAAAGCCACGTGGTTTACAGATGCCGTTACACCAATTCTGCGCGAATGCCTTCCAGCCGAAATACTTGCGGCTCGATCCATTCGAGCTAACAGTTCGCCACCAAAAAGATTATTCAAAGGATTAGTTTCGCTTGGTAAAACCAAATCGGTCAAAACGGTCAAAGATTCAGAAGGATGTTTTGGAGTCATTTTTATTTAATTTTTTTCAACCATATAAGGAATATAAGGTCATTTAAGTTAGCTAAAATAAATATTTATAATATATTGAGGCATTTAAGAACTTTGCAATTCAATCTTAAATGTTCTTATGTCTTATATGGTAAATTGGTTAAAAAGGTTTTCTAATTTAGCCAATACACCGCCATGACAGCAGGAATAAAATATATAACAATTGTTCGGGCTCCATCATAATCTCTTGCCAACCGTTGTCCGAAAAGCAACATCAGCAAAGTGATGCAAGAAAAAATGGCGCCATACAATCCGAAGGTTCTTCCGTTACTAATCAATAATTCGATACAGCCAACGACACAAACAATTCCCGAAATCAATTCTAAAACCAGAATATTCAATAAGGCTAAATGAACAAGATTTTTGAGTTGGGTTTTGGCAAAATGCTCTTTTAAAAAATCGAGATTGTCTTTCCAATAAAAAAGTTTATCATAGCCAGATTGTATAAAAGTGATGGCCAAAAAAACTAAAATTAAAAGAGGAGCAGCGTTATTCATAAGTTTATTTTTTATGGATTAAACGAGTGAGTTTTATGGATAAATCGGTTAGGATTATTTTGGCATTTCCGTTGCGTTCAATGTGGTAAATTGCATCCGACAATTCCTGGAATATTTCGTTGATATTATTACCATTGACAAAGGGCGCAAACTTCGCTATTGTGAAATTTTCTACTGTGGGTTCCAAATAAACCAGACTCGGCGTTTCATAATTGTGCATCAAAGCCTGACGGAAAATATCGATGCAAAACTGCAAGAATTTTTTTTGAGTTTCTCTTCCTAAAGCAGCGATTTGTTCGCTCCAATGAATTAATTCGGCAATTACGGCTGGATTTCCCTTGGCTTTGAAAGCTGCTCGAACCCAAACCACGAACCATTGTTCGAACGGAAATTCGTCATTATCATCTTTTAACAGATGCAGGGCTTTGTTGTAATTTCCTTGTGCTTGATGTGCGATTTTTGTGGCCAGTTTTAGTTCTATTTGTTCGCGAGAAATCAAGGTTTCAGCAATGATATGTTCGCTCAAACCATTAAAATGCAAGACTTGGCAACGCGAGCGGATTGTTTGAATAATGTCTTCTTCATTTTCAGTAATCAATATGAAAACTGTTTTTTCCGGTGGTTCTTCGAGTAATTTAAGTAGTTTGTTGGATGCGGAAATATTCATTTTATCGGCCATCCAGACAATCATAATTTTATAGCCGCCTTCATACGATTTTAAAGAAAGTGATTTCAAAACTTCTTGGGCGTCATCGACACGAATCTCGCCTTGTTTATTTTGAACTCCTAAAAGCGAATACCAATCAAACAAACCACCATAAGGATTTTGGGCAACAAATTGTCTCCAATCTGCAATGAAATCAATGCTTTTTGGTTTTGTTTTCACGTCTTCGGTGCTGACTGTTGGATAAACGAAATGCAAATCAGGATGCGAAATTTTTTGGAATTTAAGATTACACGCTTCGTTAGAGCCCGTGTTTTCTCCGTTTTGATTGCCGCATAAAATGTATTGTGCATAAGCAATTGCCATTGGCAAAGTGCCACTTCCTTCGGGACCAACAAATAATTGTGCGTGAGGAATTCTGCCCAAATCGGCACTTCGTGTCAAGTGGTTTTTGATGTGTTCCTGCCCTAAAATTTCTGAAAACTGCATAAGGCAAATATAGAAGAAAATGGTCGATTCTCTAAATTTCGTTTGTAAAGTTTCAGAAAAACAGGAATCCAAAAATTTTAATGTTATTGTCACCATTTTTCGGATTCCATCTTCCTTTTTTGAACGGAAAAAGTAAAAAACGATTTTATTATTAAATTTAAAACGATTTCGTTGCTGAAACACATCTTGTTTTGCCATTTTTGAATTTATCGATAAAATAAAAGTCTTATATTTGCATTTCTATCAAAAAAACTAAAAAAACTTCCAATGAAAACCATAAACGATTTCGATTTCAAAAACAAAAAAGCCATAATTCGTGTTGATTTTAATGTGCCTTTAGACGAAAATTTTAACGTGACTGATGCCACTCGTATTGAAGCCGCGAAACCAACAATCGATAAAATTCTTGCCGATGGTGGAAGTGTAATTTTGATGTCACACCTTGGCAGACCAAAAGGTGTCGAAAGAAAATATTCATTAGGACATATTGTAAAAAAGACTTCGGAAATTCTTGGAAAAACGGTTTATTTTTCCCCTGATTGTATAGGAAACGAAGCGGCTAAAGCAGTGGCAAATTTACAACCGGGGCAAGTTTTATTGTTGGAAAATTTACGTTTTTATGCTGAAGAAGAAGCTGGAGATGTAGATTTTGCCAAACAATTAGCTTCACTAGGCGACATTTATGTGAATGACGCTTTTGGAACAGCACACAGAGCACACGCTTCGACAACGATAATTGCGCAGTTTTTCCCTAATGAAAAATGTTTTGGATTGTTATTGGCAAAGGAAATCGAAAGTTTAAACAAGGTTTTAAAAGATTCTAAAAAACCAGTAACAGCAGTTCTTGGCGGATCGAAAGTGTCTTCTAAAATTACTGTAATCGAAAACATTCTTGACAAAGTCGATCATATGATTATTGGAGGTGGAATGACTTTTACTTTCGTGAAAGCGTTGGGAGGAAAAATTGGAAATTCAATTTGTGAAGACGACAAGCAGGAACTAGCATTGGAAATTTTAAGATTGGCTAGAGAAAAAGGAGTTCAAATTCACATTCCTGTTGATGTTGTTGCCGCTGATGATTTTTCAAATACAGCTAATACCCAAATTGTTGATGTAAGAGAAATTCCAGATGGTTGGGAAGGAGTTGATGCCGGCCCAAAATCATTGGAAAACTTCAAAAAAGTGATTTTAGAATCAAAAACTATTCTTTGGAACGGACCATTAGGCGTTTTCGAAATGGAAAATTTTGCAAAAGGAACCAAACAATTAGGAAACTTTATTGCTGAGGCAACTGCAAATGGAGCATTCTCGCTTGTTGGCGGAGGAGATTCTGTTGCAGCGGTAAAACAATTCGGTTTTGAAGACAAAGTGAGTTATGTTTCTACAGGTGGTGGAGCAATGCTCGAAATGCTGGAAGGTAGGATATTACCGGGAATTGCAGCCATTTTAGAATAAAAAGGACATTTTTAACAATATTTAAAGAAAACTTTAGTTGTAACCTATTAAGTTTGCAAAAACGGTTATATAATCGTTTGGAATATAGCCTATTGATTAAAAACTATGATTACAAAAAGCCCCATTTTATCGATTTTTTTATTATTGTCCGTTCAGTTGTTTTCGCAGGAAGCTGCAATAAGAGAAACAAGAATATCCTATTTAGATTCTGTTAAAAGTTCCTTTACAAAACATGATGCCGCCTCTCGTGTAGACAGTTTATGGTTAAAAGAGTTAACAAATCTGGATTTATACAATGATTTAGCGGAGGATATTAAAACCATCAATGTAGACGAAAAGGTTGACTACGAATTGTCTACTGAATTGCTAAAATCTAGACTGAAAGCGATGGACGCAAAATCGCCTTTTCACATAGAATACAATCAAGGACTTGAGAATATAATTAAATCATTTTTAAAGAATAGAAAAAAATCTTTTGAACGATTAATGGGTGTTTCTCAGTATTATTTTCCAATGTTTGAAGAGGCTTTGGCAAAAAAAAACGTACCATTGGAGATAAAATATTTGGCTGTTGTAGAATCAGCTTTAAATCCAAAAGCTGTTTCCAGAATGGGCGCAACTGGGCTTTGGCAATTTATGTATCAAACCGGGAAACTTTATAACCTGAACATTGATTCGTATGTAGATGAGCGTAGCGATCCTTTAAAAGCCAGTGAAGCTGCAGCTCAATATATGACTAATATGTATGCTGTTTTTGGCGACTGGGAATTGGTTTTGGCATCGTATAATTCGGGTCCGGGAAATGTCGCCAAAGCAATTCGACGTTCTGGAGGGCAACAAAATTTCTGGAATATCAGAAAATATCTTCCAAAAGAAACCCAAAGTTACGTTCCCGCTTTTCTTGCCACAATGTACATTTTTGAATATCACAAAGAACACGGAATACGACCAGATAAAGCAATAGTAAATCATTTTGCCACGGATACATTAATGATCAAAAAGCAAATGTCGTTCAAACAAATTTCGGATTTGCTTGATGTTCCAGTGGCACAATTGCAATTATTGAATCCGTCTTATAAAATGAATGTGGTTCCTTTTTATGAAGATCAAAACTATTTTTTAAGATTACCAAAAGATAAGATTGCCATTTTTACCTCAAACGAAGATCGAATTTATGCCTATGTTCAACGCGAAATGGATCTTCGCGAAAAACCATTTCAGGTTACCAAAGCAATTGCTGTAAATGACACAATTAATTATACAACGCAAAATGTCACGGTTCCAAAAACTAAATATTACAAGGTAAGACGCGGAGACAATCTTGGCGGAATTGCCGATAAATATAATGTTAGTTTAGCGGAATTAAAAAAATGGAACAAGTTGAAGGGGAATACCATTTCTTATGGAAAAAGTCTAAAAATCATTACAAGCGAAAGTGTAGTTAGAACCGTAAGGAAAGAGATAAAAACGTCTAAAATTCCTTTAGAAATAAAATCAGACAATCAAAAAATTGTTTCTGCCGAACCGAAAACCGTGAAAGGAGAATTAACCAAAAAACCTACTAAAACGGATACTTTATCGACCAATACTGCAACTTATTATGTGGTTCAAAAAGGAGACAATTTAGGGAATATAGCCAAGAAATTGAATGTCACTGTTGAAGAAATTAAAGAATGGAACCATCTTTCTGACGTAAATATTCAGTTGGGCTCATCGTTACAAGTGGCTAATATAGTGGCGGAATCACAAGAAGAAAATACTCCGGCTTCCAAATGGGAAAACACAGAATATGTGGTTAAAAAAGGAGATAATTTAGGAAATATTTCCAAAAAATTCGGATCATCGATGGATGATTTGAAACAATGGAACAATTTGCAAGATCATAACATCGCAATAGGAAGCACATTGATTGTTGCCAAAACAGAAGTTCCCATTATTAGCAAAACTGTTGAAGAAACGTTCAAGAAAAAAGAAACTTTGGCGTCTGTTTCCAGAAAAAATGCTACTGACTATTATGTAAAAAAAGGAGATTCGTTATATAGCATTGCAAAAAAATATCCTGGTGTGAGCATTTCCGATATAAAAAAATGGAACAATATTCGCTCGGAAGACCTTAAACCCGGAATGAAGCTGAAAATAAACGGATAATACAATAATCTTCTTTAAATTTGGGATTTATCACTCATAGCTGTTGTTGAACTGTGCGCTTAGTGTATTTGCCTTTTTTTACTAAAAGTTTTCACCGCAGATTAAAAACAAATTTAAAATCTACAAATCAGCGTAAAATAAATAATAATGACCCTAAAAGTAATCGCCTTCGATGCTGACGACACCTTATTTGTGAACGAGCCTTATTTTCAGGAAACGGAACAAAAATTCTGTGGATTGATGGAAGATTATTTGTCGCATCAGGGAATATCGCAGGAACTTTTTAAAATTGAAATCGACAATTTAAAAATCTACGGATACGGAATCAAAGCCTATATTCTTTCGATGATTGAAGCGGCGATGAAAATTTCGAACAATACCATTCCTGTCGAAGTCATCGAAAAAATCCTCGAATACGGAAAAGAATTACTCGAAAAACCCATCGTTTTATTGGATGGTGTCGAAGAAACCCTGCAAGCTTTGCACGGAAAATACAAACTTGTTGTCGCTACTAAAGGCGATTTATTAGACCAACGCAGGAAACTGCACGATTCAGGTTTGGGACATTATTTTCACCATATCGAGGTGATGTCAGACAAACAGGAAAAAGATTATTCCGACTTGATAAAGCGCTTGGAGATTCAACCCAAGGAATTTTTTATGATTGGGAACTCCCTGAAATCTGATGTTTTACCGGTTTTGGCCATTGGCGGACACGCCGTTCATATTCCGTTTCACACAACTTGGGCACACGAAAAAATTGATCACACTATAGAGCACGAAAACTTTTATGCTTTCGAAAAAATGACCGATATTTTAAAAAAATTGAAACAGTGAAAACTCGTTTAGACATTGAAAATTGGCCTAGAAAAGAGCATTTTCTGTTTTTTAAACAAATGGAAGAGCCTTTTTTTGGGATAACCACAACTATAGATTGCACAAAAGCTTATAAAAAGGCAAAGCAATTAGAGACTTCTTTTTTTGTGTATTATTTGCACAAAACCATTGCTGCAGTAAATGCAATTGAATCTTTTCGCTATCGAATAATCGAAGATAAAATTTATATTTTTGACACTATTAATGTCTCGGCGACGATAATGCGAGACGACAAAAGTTTTGGATTTTCGTTGATTGAATATTCCCCGGATTTTGATGTTTTTGCAGCAAATGCATTCGAAGAAATAGAAAGAATAAAAATTACTCCGGGACTTTTTACCAGAGAATTTATAAGTGAAAATGTGATTCATTTTTCGGCAATTCCTTGGGTGAATTTCACTTCACTTTCTCACGCCAGAAGTTATACTTTTCCGGATAGTTGCCCGAAAATTTCTTTTGGAAAAATGATGATTGATGAAAACGGAAAAAGAACAATGTCGATGTCAGTTCATGTGCATCACGGTTTGATGGATGGTTATCACGTTGGGCAATTTGTGAATTATTTCCAGGAATTGATGAACAAATAAAAAAAGGCTTCCGCTTTCGGAAACCTTTTAATACAAAAACTCTACTTGAACTTATTTTCCCAAAAGAAGCACGTCATTCACGACTACTTCTGTAACATATCGTTTTTCTCCGTTTTTATCGTCGTAACTTCTGTGGGTTAATTTCCCTTCTATGGCGATTTGAAGACCTTTGGTCACATATTTTTCGATGATTTCGGCAGTTTTCCCCCAGGCCACGACTTTGTGCCATTCGGTTTGTTCTACTTTTTCTCCTTTGTCATTTTTATAACTATCGTTTGTGGCGATGGTTAAATTAGCTACTTTTTTTCCTCCTTCAAAAGTTTTGATTTCTGGATCGTTACCTACATTTCCGATTAACTGTACTGTGTTTCTCATTGCATTCATGGCGTGTAAAATTTAAATTGTTAGTATATGTTTTGTTGAATTGTTCGTTCAAATCAACAGGGCAAAGATGCGACGACTCCCAAAAGTTATTCGGTTGATAACTACTTACTTTCGGTTGTAACTATTTGTAACCGTTTGTAAATGGAAAAATTTGTATATATTTGGTTGATTTTAAAAGAATTAATACAATATTGATGGAAACTCATTTCAATCTCGAAAAACTAAAATTCCCGATAGGAAAATTTCAAAAACCAGATTCTGTTTCAGAAAATGATATAAAAACCTGGATAGATGTCATTGAAAATTTCCCTGTTAAAATTTCCCATTTAACCAAAAATCTTTCTGCCCAAGAACTGAATTGGGCGTATCGTCCAGATGGCTGGTCTATAAAACAAGTCGTGCATCATTGTGCCGACAGCCATATCAATAGTTTTGTTCGGTTTAAGCTGGCTTTGACCGAAGATACACCAACTATAAAACCGTATGAAGAAGCATTGTGGGCAGAGCTCGCCGATGGCAATTCGGATAATATTTTACCATCTATTCAAATCATCGAAGGAGTTCACAGTCGTTGGGCTTTGCTTTTAAAAAGCTTTGGAGAAAAAGAATTAAAGAAAAAATTCATTCATCCGGCAAATAATAAAACCTATTGTTTAGACGAAATAATTGGGCTTTATGCTTGGCATTGCGACCACCATTTGGCACACATAGAACAAGCATTATTATACAAAGGTCAATTTTAAAAATAAAAAACTATGACTAAAACCTGCCTGGAATGCGGAGAAAAAATTGTGGGTCGCGAGGACAAAAAGTTTTGCAGCGATGGTTGCCGCAATGCCTACAACAACAAAATAAACAAAGACAGCACTAATTTTATGCGCAACATTAACAATAAATTGCGCAAGAATTATCGAATTCTTTCAGAACTGAACGTCGACGGAAAAAGTAAAACCACCAAATCAAAACTTTTGAGCAAGGGTTTCGATTTTGAATTTTTTACCAATATTTTAGAAACCAAAACAGGAAACACCTACTATTTTGTTTACGATCAAGGCTATCGCGCCTTGGAAGAGGATTATTACTTGCTTGTAAAAAAAGAAATTTAGAACCCAAATCTGCCTCAAAATGAAAAAGAATTATTCAACCCTTTTTTCGGTATTATTTATCTTTGGAGTCCTTGGATTATTATTTGCCACAATGATGCCTCAATGGACGACCAATGATGAGGTTCCGCTTTCGGAATTTTCGACCAAAAGAGCATTGGAACAAGTCAAAAATATTTCTAGAGAACCTCATTTCGTGGGTTCGGAAAATCACGATGTTGTTGCCGGTTATTTGGTAAAAGAATTGCAAAAAATGGGATTGGAAACTTCGGTTCAGGAAGGTTTTTCATTTTCAGATTGGGGAACTTTGACCAAATGCAAGAATGTTTTAGCCCGAATTAATGGAACCGATGGAGACAAAGCTTTACTGTTGCTTTCGCATTACGACAGTGCGCCACATTCATTCTCTCACGGTGCGAGTGATGCAGGTTCAGGCGTGGCTACAATTCTCGAAAGTGTTCGTGCTTTTGTGTACAATAAAAAACCGCACAAAAACGACATCATCATTCTGTTTTCTGACGGGGAAGAATTAGGCTTGAGTGGCGCTGCTCTTTTTGTTTCGGAACATCATTGGACCAAAGAAGTGGGTTTAGTACTTAACTTTGAAGCCCGTGGTTCTTCGGGTCCAAGCTATATGTTGATGGAAACCAATGGCGGAAATGCAGGATTAATAAAAGAGTTTGTGGCGGCGAATCCAAAATATCCCGTGACCAATTCCTTGATGTACAGCATTTATAAAATGCTTCCCAACGATACTGACTTAACGGTTTTCAAGGAAGAAGGCGACATTCAGGGTTATAATTTTGCTTTTATCGACGGACATTATAATTATCACACGGCTCAGGACGATGCTAATCATTTGAGCAAAAACACCTTAGAACATCAAGGAACGTATTTGATCCCGTTACTGAATTATTTTTCGAATGCTGATTTAAAAACTACTCAAAGCTCTGAAGACGATATTTATTTTTCGATTCCATATACTCTGGTAAACTATCCTTTTGACTGGGTTTTACCAATGGTTATCATTGCTTTTGTGCTCTTGCTGATTTTAATATTCGTCGGAATTGCAAAACGAATTTTATCGTTTGGGGAAATTGCAAAAGGTTTTATTCCGTTGTTGGGTTCTCTGATTGTGGCAGGAATAATAACCTTTTTCGGATGGGAATTATTGCTGAATTTGTATCCACAATACAACGATTTGCTCAACGGATTCACCTATAACGGTCACGATTATATTGCGGCTTTCGTGCTGTTGAGCTTGGCTGTTTGTTTTGTGTTTTACCAAATTTTCTCCGTCAAAAAACTGACGATGAACCATTATATTGCGCCATTATTTATTTGGATTATCCTCAATTTTGCCATTGCATTCTACTTAAAAGGAGCAGGATTTTTGATAATTCCGGTCTTTGGAGGATTAATTATGCTGGCTTCTTTTGTCATAACCCAAAAATCAAATTGGAAACTGAATCTCCTTTTTAGTATTCCAACTTTGATAATTATTGCACCTTTTATTCAAATGTTCCCAATAGGTTTGGGATTAAAAGTGCTTTTCGGAAGCGCCGTTCTTACTGTTTTGGCTTTTGTTTTATTGCTTCCGGTTTTTGGCTCGTTTGCGCGAAAAGGAATGTCATCGTTACTGTTGTTTCTGGTTGCCATTGGGTTTTTCGTAAAAGCGCATTATTCTTCGGGTTATGAATTGGGCAAGGCCAAATCGAATAGTTTAGTTTATATTCTCGATGCCGATACAAACAAAGCAACGTGGGCAACTTATGACACCAATCTTGACGAATGGACAAAAACCTATCTTGGCGAAAATCCAAAAGCAGCCAAAAATTTAAACTCACTTTCTTTGCCAAGCAAATACAATTCTGGTTTTACTTTTACGGCTGACGCGCCAATGAAAGAACTGGCAAAACCTACAATCGAATTCCTGAAAGACAGCGTTGCGGGTGCCGATCATTATTTGAAAATCAGAATTACGCCAAACAGAAAAGTAAATCGTTATGATGTTTTTGCCAAAGAAGATTTAGACATTCAAAATTTCAAGGCAAACGGCTTATCGTTATTAGGTCAAAAAGGTTCCAAATACGAACGAAAAGGCACGAAATTGTTGAGTTATTATGTGGTGGATCAATTTCCATTGGAAATCGAATTTAATGTTCCGTCTTCCAGTATTTTAGATTTGGATTTAATGGAAAGTTCTTTCGATTTGATGACTAATCCAATGTTTTCGATGGCAAAAAGAGCCGATTGGATGATGCCAACACCTTATGTTTTGAATGACGCTGTTGTGATTAAACAGAAAATAAAACCAAGTGCCAAGATTGTTGAAGTAAAACCATTGAATTCCGGAACTCGATATGCTTTCAAAAAAGATAGTGTAGTGGTTGTGAATGATAGTTTGAAAAAGCCGTAATTTAAAGTCACAAATTGTGACCGAAATAAACTACCTCTGGGAAAAGCCCCAGAGGTATTAGCAAATAGTAGCCACAGATTCACAGATTTTCAAAAATCTTTT
>Ga0066420_1000067_pt1 | contig 32891 bp, 23 predicted proteins | sample LakWasMet28_LOW6_2_FD_59547 | JGI IMG/M metagenome (GOLD analysis project Ga0066420, IMG submission 59547) | Freshwater sediment methanotrophic microbial communities from Lake Washington under simulated oxygen tension - Sediment Metagenome 28_LOW6 | ecosystem: Environmental > Aquatic >... | reverse complement strand
ATATCGGCATCCCTAAAAACGGGTTCTGCAATGGCAATATTGTTTGAAATCTCTCCTAAACGATAGGCCTCAAAGTATAATTTATCAATTAAATCAATTTCCTCCTGCGAATTATAATAGGTCTGATAACCAATATTACTATAATTAAAAAGATTATTAGGTTCATCAATAATTATTTTAGTCAAATAAGACGAGGCTGAAACCGGGTCACTTTCCTTACCAAAATCAAATTTATTGTCAATCGAAACAATATTTACCATTTGTTCCAAATCGTCATACGCTCGGTAAAGTGCATAAGTCAAGTCTTGCGAACCTCCAATAACAATAGGGATAATTTTTTTCTTGATTAAACTTGAAACCACCTTTTTTAGAGCAAAATAAGTGTCATCGCTAGTATTACCAGCAAAAATATCTCCCAAATCGGCAATGGAAGCATCCCAATTACCCGGAAATAAACTGTATAATTCTTTTCGAATATTAGTTAAATCAACTTGTTCCGTTTGATTTTTATCACCACGGTTTTCCAAAACACCGAAAAGGGCAATTTTAATTTTATTTAAATCCGGAAAATCTTCTTTGGTATGAAAAGTTACCTTGCTTCCCAGTTGTTGGGAAGAATATTCCTTGATGGACTGAAGGATTTCATTATCTAACGGTTTTAGAAAATCAAATTCCATATTATTTTTTTTTCGCTACTGGTTTCTTTGCTGTAGGTTTCTTTGCTGTAGTTGCTTTTTTGACAGCAACTTTCTTTGCTGGCGTTTTCTTGGCAATCATTTCTTGAACTTCAGCTAATGTTAATTTCGTTGCATCAACATCCTTACTCAATTCGATTTTGATTTTACCTTTGGTAATTACGGATTTTCCCCAACGGGCTTTTTCAACCAAAATTCCTTCATCTTTCCAGTTGTGCAAAACCTTGTCAATATTTTTTTGTAATTTATCTTCAATCAACTCTTCAATCTCCGATTGTGATAAATTATCAAAATTATATTTTTTGCTCACATTGATAAAAATTCCATTCCATTTGATAAATGGCCCGAAACGCCCCACTCCTTTTTGAACTGGTTCTCCTTTATAAACAGCTATTGGCGCATCGGCTTTTGCTTTATCATCAATTAATTCTTTTGCCCTTTCCATCGTTACATCAAGTGGGTTTTCTCCCTTTGGCAAAGAAACAAAAACACTTCCGTGACGAACATATGGGCCAAAACGACCGTTACTTACCTCAACTTCTTCTTCTTTATAAGTACCTAAATTTTTAGGCAATAAAAACAAATCCAATACTTCTTCCAAAGTGATGTTTCCAATGTTTTGGTCGTTCATCAAACTGGCAAATTTTTTCTCTTCATCATCTGCGGCACCAATTTGTGCCATTGGACCAAACTTCCCTAAACGAACCGATACTGGTTTTCCTGTTTTTGGATCTGTCCCTAGAATTCTCTCACCACTTTCTCTATCAGCATTTGCTTCTACATCTTTCACTGTTGGGTGAAATTTATCGTAGAATTCCTGCATCATTTTTGACCATTCTATATTTCCTTCAGCAATTTCATCAAAATCCTCTTCAACTTTGGCAGTAAAATTATAATCCAAAATATTTCCGAAATTTTTGACCAAGAAATCCGTAACAATTGTACCAATATCTGTTGGAACCAGTTTTCCTTTATCAGAACCTGTATTCTCTTTTAGCAATTTCTCGTCTACTTTTCCTGATTGTAAAGTCAGTTGGGTATAGTTTCTTTCCTGACCGTCAAGATTTCCTTTTTCAACATAATTTCTGTTGATAATTGTGGAAATCGTTGGTGCATATGTTGAAGGTCGGCCAATTCCCAGTTCTTCCAGCTTTTTTACCAAAGAAGCTTCGGTGTATCTGGCCGCAGGACGAGAATATCTTTGGGTTGCCGTAATATAATTGTTTTGTAATTTTTCGTTGACTTTCATAGCAGGAAGCATACCTTCTTGTTCTTCATCATCGTCATCACTTCCTTCCAAATAGACTTTCAAGAAACCTTCAAAAAGCAAAACTTCGCCAGAAGCAGTGAATATTTCACTGTGATTATTTGCCGCAATTTTAACATTGGTTCTTTCTAATTCAGCATCACTCATTTGCGAAGCCAAAGTTCTTTTCCAAATCAAATCATATAATCTGGCCTGGTCTCTGTCAATGTTTACGGTGTGACGCGACATATCTGTTGGTCGAATTGCTTCGTGGGCTTCTTGTGCACCTTTGCTTTTATTGACAAAATTTCTTGGCTTGGAGAATTCCTTTCCGTACGATTTAATGATTTCGGCTTGAGCGGCATCCATCGCATCTTTCGACAAGTTTACGCTATCCGTTCTCATATAAGTTATAAGTCCGGCTTCATACAAACGTTGTGCTAGTTGCATCGTGATTCCAACAGGCAAATACAATTTTCTTGCAGCTTCTTGTTGTAAAGTCGAAGTTGTAAAAGGTGCTGTTGGTGATTTTTTGGTAGGTTTTGTTTCTAAATCCGAAACTTTATAAGTAGAACCTATATTCTTGTTCAAGAAATCTTCGGCCTCTTTTTTGGTATTGAAATTCTTTGGTAATTTTGCCTTAAATGATTTTCCGGCTTCATTAATAAATTCTGCCACAACTGAATATGTAGCCACAGGATTGAAATTTTGGATTTCTCTTTCTCGCTCCACAATCAAACGAACCGAAACTGATTGTACTCTCCCTGCCGAAAGTCCACCTTTTATTTTTCTCCAAAGAACTGGAGACAATTCATATCCGACTAATCTGTCTAAAACGCGACGCGCTTGTTGTGCATTTACTAAATTATAATCTATTTCACGTGGATTTTCAATCGCTTTTAGAATGGCATTTTTTGTGATTTCGTGAAAAACAATTCGCTTGGTTTTGTTTTTATCTAATTTTAATTCTTCGGAAAGATGCCAAGAAATAGCTTCCCCCTCTCGATCCTCATCCGAAGCTAACCAAACCATTTCGGCGTTCTTGGCCAGAGTTTTTAGCTTACTTACCAATGCTTTTTTATCTGAAGAAACTTCATATTTTGGCTTGAAACCGTTTTCAACATCTACTCCTATTTCTTTAGAAGGCAGGTCGGCAATATGACCATAACTGGACTCGACTTGATAATCGCTTCCCAGAAATTTTTCAATAGTTTTTGCCTTTGCAGGAGACTCGACGATAACTAAATTCTTTGCCATAGGTTTGTTTTTCTCGGACAAAAGTAGAAGATTTTTTTAAATATTAAGTATTTGAAAATTTTAAAAATATTTTTTGATGTTAAAATGTTTAATATTCCTTTAAGATTTTATTCTATTTAAAAGAAATAATCCAACACATATTTACTAATGTTTATTGTCTCTTACCGCAACCATATATTGAGTATGTTGCAATTATCTATAGAATAACTATCAAGGAGATTCGTCTTTCGAACCATCCATTAAATTTTCGAGAAATAAGATAAAATTATCTTCGTGTTGAACATTAAGTTTTTTTCTAACCCTATATCTCGCACTTTCCACACCTCGTGTCGAAATATTAAGTAAGGGAGCCATTTCTTTATTTGTCAAATCCATTTTTACGAAAGCACATAAACGCAGCTCTCTTTTGGTCATTGTTGGATTTATAAGTTTCAATTTTTTAAAGAAGTTTTGGTTAACTTTTTCAAAATTAACATCAAATATTTCCACAAATTCTTCTCCAATTTTATGCTGATTTAGTTTTTGAAAAATCTCGGTAATTTTTTTCCTTGAATCTTCACTTTTGAGAAGTTCGCGAAGCTTTTTCAAATCATTTTTTAACTCCTCAAAAACATCTTTTTTCTTGCTTAATAAAAGGGTGTAATTTGCCAATTCCTTAGTCTTGTTTAAGACGTCATCTTCAAGAGTAAGTTTGTCTTTACGGATTTCTTCTCTATCCTTTTTTAGTTTTAATTGCTCTATCTCCAATTCTAAAAGCTGTCTTGATTTTTGCACTTCAATTTTTGACTTTACCCTTTCGAATTCAATTTTCTTTTTTACATAATTTAAAGTAGAATACATAAGTGAAAGAGATAGAATAATATATAGAAAATAAGCTACGTTAGTTTGATACCATTTAGGCAAAATAGTAAATTTAAACGATGTTTCTCTTCCTGAAAGACCAGCCAAATTCCTGCTCTTTACCATAAAATTATAGTCCCCAGGTCTTAAATGCGTGTATTCCTTAGTTGAATTTTTTTGCCAAGGCGACCAGCTTTCATCTACATTTTCAAGTTTATAGCTATAGTAGATTTTGGTGCTTGAAAACATTTTTGGCGATGAAAAATCAAAACGCAAAATATCAGTTTGATTAGGCAATTGAACATTGTCTTCTTTGGAGTTTATCTCAACAAAATCAGGTTTTTGATTTCTAAATAAGGTGACTTGACAAATATCTGTTGGCAATACAATATTGTTTTGATTGTCTGATAAAGTATATAAAAACAAACCATTATTGGTGCCAAAAAAAACCCTGTTATTTTCCAACGGATAAATACTTTCCATCCCTCGATTAAAGCTGCCTTTCAAATCCAAAAACAAATCTTTATTGAGTTTTGAACTCCCAGTCATAAAATATCCTGCCTCATCGTCTTGAACAAACCAAGTTTTACCATAGCTTTGAATTAGCTTTCTTGTGTTTTTTGACGAATCGAAAATAGTATTTAATGGGCTGAAAAATTCAAATTTATCTTTGTTTCTGTTGTATGCATAAATACCTGTGTTTGTTGTAAAAACAATTTTATTATTCCAATTGAAAACATTTATATTGAAAGGAGATATGAGTCCATTTTTATTGGTAAAAAAATCTACTGCATCAACTCTAGAATAATCTGAATTAATATGGATTTTGTAAACCCCTTTGTGTCCATGACAAACCCAATAAGTATTGGGTTCATAATCAGCAAGAATGTCTCTACTAGATTCGCCAAAACCCTTGATTATGTTTTTAATAACCCATTTGTTATTCTTTTTTTCTACTAGATATAATCCATTATATGTAGATCCTAAATACAGCCCCTTTTTATTTTTTATCTTGGTCAGCTTCCAGAAGCCATTGGGCGTACCTATTTTTAGAGCAATCCCGTTTTCTAATTTATATAACCCTCTATCATGTGAAATTATAATGTCGTTGTCCAATTCTTGAATAGCCCAAGCCGTTTCTTGCAAATTTTCGACTTTTACAAAATTGAAAGACCCATTCCCTTGATTATTTATAAAATTAGAAAAATAGACACCATTATTGGTCGCAATATAGACCACTTTGTTTTTTACCAAAATATCATATACAGAGGCTTGATCAAAAGCTTTGACAAAAGGAGATTTATAGTCTAATAGACTTAATCCGTTGTTTTGCAAAACCCAGATGTTTTTGTTTTTTGTTTGAAAAATGCAATGAATGGTTGCATTTGATAATTCAGAAAACTGCCGATTATCTTTAATTATTTCACAAGTATTAGTGATATTCAAAATTTTGGAGCTGCGAGTTCCTATTAAATAGTCAGAATTATTGCCAACTATTGCATAACTAACCATATCTTTTTTTATGCCATCAAAAAGATTCAATTTCTTTTTGAATGTTTTGGTTACAATATCAGCAATATAGACATTTCCAAATCTAGAAATAATAGTTATGATATTAGGGTTTGGAGTTGGAAGAATAGAAGTAATGTCTTCATTTAGATATTCTTTAGCGTCAAAAACAAGTATAAGATTCATTGTTTTTGCATCCAATTTGTACAAACCAAAATTTCTATCTTGAACAAAATAGTTGTCATTAACTCTCTCTGAATAAACAAATGATTTGCTGGCAGGAAGCGATGTTACTCGATCACCAGTTATAACAATAAGTTCAGAAAAAGTTCTGTAGATAATGTGCTTTTTAAAATCACGTACTTGCCAAAAATTTTCAAAATTCTTTCCCTCAAGGTGAAATTTAGAAATAAGTGATTTATAAAAATAATTACCGAATTTGTTTTTTTGCAAAGTTCCCAATTCATTATATCCTTCAAGATAAATTTTACCATCGTCGGCTTTAATAATACTATTTACTGGCGAACTATTAGGTAGGTTGATTTTTTGCCAACGTTCACCATCAAAAACTAATGCACCATCATTATTTCCAAAAATCAAAGTGCCATCATCAGTTTCGCACATAGTCAAAAATTGGGAGTCTGATTTGAATTCATTTCTAGTAAAGTGAACAATTTTTGGGACGGACGAAATATTATCAACTTGAGCAGAAATGCTTTTTGATTGACAAAAGCCAAAAGAAAAAATAAAAAACACAAATAGACAATATATTTTTCTTATCATATTTTTAAAATAAATTGTAAAATCCTTGATTATTTGGCATTTTTAAACTTCAAAAAACTCCAAATTTCAAGGCTAAAATACGTTTTTTTATTATAAATCCAAATAAAATATTTTTTTTTAATTTACTTTATTACAATATTTTACAATAAATTGAGTGGATTTGAGTATCTGTTTAAAAAATTAGAGTAATTGAAGTGTACTCATACATTAAACACGAAGCCAAAAAAAAGTTAATATTGCAGTGTTACTTATTGAAAAAGATGAGTTGAATTAACTTATTATTTTATCTACATCTTCTAAATAACAACAAGAACTAATTAACTAACTGTATTAAAAACTAGAATTATGAAAAAAATCTTTACTTTATTATTATTAACAAGTGCTTGGTTTTCTATAGCACAAAACAATTTTGACGCTTTTGGGATGGCTCCAGACGGTTATTGGACATTTGAAGACGGAGCAAATTTAGGAAAAGCTGAGCCAGGTTACGGAACTGATTTAACTTTGGTAGGAATTCCATTTACACAAGTAACTATTTCGCCTACAGAACATGCGATTCGTAAAACAACTACTAGTACTATTACAGATTCTTATTTAGAATGGACTCATGGATTGCCAGCAAATGGAGGTGGAACCAAGGTAAACCAATGGACAATAATGATAGATTTTACAACGCCGCAAGTCAATATTTGGAATGCTCTTTTTCAAGCAGAAACAGGCAACAATGATTCAATTTTGTATATCAAAAATGCTTCCCTTGGGAGTGGAACAATTTGGGGATGGTATACAGGAACTATAACCGCTAATACTTGGTATAGATATGTGGTAACAGTAGATTTAGCTGCAGCATCCGGGAGTAGAGCACAATTATATGTTAATGGGGTGCAATGGGCAGATGGATGTACTAAAGCTTTAGATGATAGTCGTGTCAGTTTATCAACTGTGGTTCGTTTCCTTGGGGATGCTCTTGATAGAGAACAAGGGCCTATTGATATTTCGCAAATTGCTTTTTGGGGTAGAACATTAAACCCTGCGGAAGTTGCAGTACTTGGAGGTACAACTTTAGCGACTCCTAAATTCTCTGCTGCTAATAATACTTTGAAAGTATATCCAAACCCTGTAAATTCTGATGCTGCACGTATTTCATTCAATATGCCATCATCGTCAAAAAATGCTTCTATAGAATTGATAGATATGACAGGTAGAGTTGTTGAAAACATATACAAAGGAAGTATCGATCAAGGAGAGCAAACGATTTCTTGGAGCGCAAAAAACAAATATAATGCTGGAAATTATATTGTTAGACTAACTTCTGAGGATACAAATCAAACTTTCTCGGTAATAATTAAATAGTTTTAGGTTGATTGAATACCACAAGGAATTCTTTTTACGTTTTTAATGTAAGTCGATTTTCTTGTGGTATTATTATTTAAACTATTACCTTCTTACAAATTCACCGATATATTTTTTTTTATGAAAATTTGTTTTTTTACATTAAAAATATATATCCATTTATCTTAAAAAAGTTTTTAGACTAAAACTTCATTTAAGAATTATACTTTACAGATAATTTAATGAAATCCATCTACACCCTTTTCTTTTTGTCAATTATAGGTTTCTGCAATGCTCAAACTAATTTTACCCCATCTAACTGGCCTTCTTTAGTGGGATATTGGGATTTTGAAAACAATGCAAATCTAAATCAAGCTCAAATAGGTAGTGACCTCATAAATCATGGATTATTTACCCAAGTTGCAGGCCCATCAGCCACAGATTTTGCAATAAGGAAAATTCTGGGAAATTATTTTGAATACCTACATGGTGTTCCAACTAATGGACAAGCCAATGCCAACCAATATTCACTAATGATTGATTTCAAGATTCCTTCTACTGGAGTCTGGTATAGTTTTCTTCAGACATCGCCCATAAATGTTGGAGATGGTGATTTATTTATCAATACAGCTGGTAAAGTTGGAGTTTGGGATTTAGGTTATTCTACATTGACAGTGGTGCCAAATGAATGGTATCGATTAATTATTACTGTAGATGCAGGAAATTCTATTAAATTGTATTTAGATGGTCAGCTAGTAAATGGTGGTGCTCCAGGCACACTTGATGGGCGTTTTTCTTTACAAAACGTATTATTGTTGTTAGCAGATGATAATAGTGAAGACAATCAAATGGATGTAGCATCAATAGGGCTTTTTAACAAGCCTTTAAGTGCGTCCGAGGCATTTACAGCTGGAAGTTTACACTCTAATAGCCCTAGCCTTCCTGATTTTTTGCCCTATTTACAAACTGCCACACCAACGTCTATTTATGTCTCATGGCATTCGCCAGATATTGCCCAAAACCCAGAAATAAAATTTGGCACAAGTGCAACTAATCTCGATCAAACAAAAACAGGAGCTTGGGAACAAATTAGCGGAACATATTATTGGCATACAGTAAAACTAACAGGATTACTTCCTGATACCGAATATTTTTATCAATGTTATAATGGCGCTTTTGCCTCCAAAATTTACTCTTTTAGAACTCCAGCATTAAAAACAACTCCCAACCAACATATTAGAATGGTAATATTGGGTGACAACCGTACAGACATTGCAAAAACAACCCAAAACGTTCAACAAATCAAGAGCAAATTAATTGAATTATACGGAACAGATATTCATAATTCAGTAGATATGATTTTAAATTGTGGAGACATTGTCACTAATGGAACCGTAATTTCACAATACTCTAATGAATTTTTTAGTCCTTATGCCCCATTAACTTCCTCTATCCCAACAATGATAAGTATTGGAAATCACGAAGGAGACTCTTCTCTCTTTTATAAATATATGAAGTATGAAGAATTAACCGATGGTTATCCTGTTGGTCATTCATATAACGAAAAATTTTATAATTATATTTATGGTGGTACACAAATTCTAGGTGTTAATGGCAATGCCAATTATAAATTAGCGGATCAAATTAGCTGGATTGACAGCAGATTGCAAGAATCTAACGCTGATGCCAATATTGATTTTGTTTTTTCATTCCTGCATCATCCCGGACATAGTGAAATATGGCCTGACGGGAACGAAAGTTTTGTTCAAAACAACATTCTTCCGAAACTCAAGCAATACCCAAAAAATGCCCTAATTGTTTACGGACATTCACATAATTATGAAAGAGGCTCTACTGATATACCAACTGGAACTCACGATATGTACTTAGAATTATCTGGCGGTGCAGGCGCAGCATTAGATCGCTGGGGAATGTATCCCAACCAAACTGATTATCCGGAAATAAAAATGAGCAAAGATATTTATTGTTGGACTTTAGTTGATATTGATGTAGACAATAAATCATTTACCGCAAAAACATTTAGTTTTGGAAATAGCAACAGACCAGTTACTAACGAATTAGTTGACGAATTTCATTTGAATTTAAATCAGGCTGCTCCACAAACACCTACGGCTTTAGGCCTAGAGAATGGGACAGTTCTAGTTGCTTCGCCAATGGTAGGTATAGACATTCCTCAGACGTGCCAATTTCAGGTTACTTCAACCTCTAATGATTACTCCACGCCATTAATCAATAAAGAGCAAGATAAATATAACATTTATGATGATACTCGCGCACCAAATTATACTCCTATAAACAAAAATGTTGGCTTAGACATTTCGAAATTTGACATTTCAACTTATGGCCTCACTACAGGTCAAACTTATTATTACAAAGTTCGCTACAGAGATGAAAATCTAAAATGGAGTGCTTGGTCAACAGAAAACGCTTTTGTTTATAATACTTTGGAAGTTATTAATTATGGCAATGTCAGCAGGTATGGCCTGAAAGTTTACCCAAATCCAGTGGCTTCTAATGCAAAAATTTCAGTTGTAATGCCAACTTCAACTTCTAATGCAAAGATTCAATTAGTAGATATGTCAGGAAAAGTGGTGGAAACCATTTTTAAAGGAACTTTAGAGCAAGGTTTTCAGACTATTTCCTGGGACAATAAACTCAAATTAAGCGCTGGTGCATATATCGTCAAATTAACTTTTGATGACAAAAGCGATAGTTTAACCGTAATTGTGAATGCTAAATAAGTTTTTAAAAACGGATATGATAAACACAGGAAAGTCACTATTTATAATTTTATTTTTTTGGGCAACTGGAATGATTGCCCAAGATTTGGCTGGTTCTGTATCCAATGGAGAAAAAACGAAATTATTTTTTGAAGGGACAAAAACCATTAGTCAAGAAGGTGTTTTAGCAAACGAAATGAAAGAAGGAATTTGGACTGCCTATTTCCCAAGCGGCAAAAAGAAATCGCAAAGCACTTATTTGAATGATGCCCTAAATGGGGATTATATTTCTTGGTTTGAAAACGGCAACAAATGCACTGAAGGTTCATATGACCATAATAAAGAAAATGGAATTTTTAAGAGTTACTATGAAGACGGCACCATTCAATCAGAGAAAAATTTTGATTATGGGATTTTGTATGGAAAAGCAATTGAATATTTTCCAAACGGAAAACCTTTTAGAGAAGAATACCACAAGGAATACACAAAGGTGGGGCATTGGAAAAGATGGTATGAAACAGGACAATTATTTAATGAAGTAGATTATGTGGATGATATGAAACAAGGCATTTCATTAACATACCATCCTAATGGAACTATTAAAGAAAAAGGAGCTTATGATCGAGATGAAAATATTGGCTCCTGGGTTTCTTTCAATGAAAAAGGAAATCTATTATCAGAACAATTTTATAAAGGCGGATTAAAAACAGGTCTTTGGAAATCCTATTATGACAATGGGAATTTAAAAGAAATTGTTAATTACTTGGACAATGAAAAGCAGGGAGAATATGCTTTGTATTATGAAAACGGAAAATTAGCATCCCAAGGCAATTTCGAGAATGATCTGGTAAATAACCATTGGATTATGTATTATGAAAACGGAAATAAAAAAGAGAAAGGCAACTATTTTATGGGGCAAAAATCAGGTTTATGGAAGTTTTATGATGAAAACGGAAAACTGGTTTCAAAAGAAAAATTTGAAAAACCTACCCAAATTAATAAATATTAATTAATGAATACACAGCTTCTATATAAAAACGAAAAAACTAAAATACTGCCAATAGAATTAATTGCGCGTATTGGTGTTTTTGGAACTTTTATAGGTCACGGGATTACCGCATATGGAATAAATCCAAAATGGATTCCTTTATTAACAGCTTTTGGGTTTACGGGAGAACAAGCTGTTTTTATTATGCCATATATAGGTATTCTGGACATTGTTGTAGCGGTTGTAATCTTGATTTATCCTATTAGAATTATTTTGTTTTGGGCGTTATTTTGGGCTTTTTTAACAGCTTTGAGCCGTCCTATTTCCGGAGATTCAATTTTAGAACTATTCGAAAGATCATCAAACTGGGCCTTGCCTTTGGCTCTAATAATAATACGATATTATCCAAAAAATAAAATAAATCAATAATCACTATCCTATTTAACCAAACTAATTAATGAAAAAATGAAAAAAATGAAATTTACAAAATCACTTATTTTTTGTTTTATGACTTTCCTACTAACAGTAGTTGCACAAGCACAAGATATTTCGGTATCAGGAAAAGTTATAGACGAAAGCGGATTACCCATTCCAGGCGCTTCCATTTCGATAAAAGGAACCTCTATGGCTGCGGCTACGGATTTGGATGGAAATTATCAAATAAAAACTCCAAAAAACGGCACTTTGATTATTAGTTTTATAGGTTATAATTCTGTTTCAGAACCTATAAACGGAAGATCAAAAATTGACGTTAAAATGAAAACGCAGTCCGAAGAGTTAAAAGAAGTTATTGTAACGGCTCTTGGCATAAAACGTTCTACAAAAGCTATAGGCTATGCTACTCAAACCGTAAATGGCGAAACTTTACAGAAAGTTCGTGGAGTGGATGTTGCTACTTCCCTTACAGGTAAAGTTGCTGGTTTATTGGTTAAAAACAGCACAGATTTTGCCGCTGCACCCGAAATTCAGCTACGTGGGGAGAAAGACCCTCCACTATTGGTCATCGACGGAGTTCCTTATGGTAATATGACCCTGCGAGATATCCCCGCAGACGACATCGAATCTATAAATGTTTTAAAAGGGTCGACAGCTTCTGCTCTTTATGGTGTTCGTGGACAAGTAGGAGCTATAATGGTAACTACAAAAAAAGGCGCCTCTAAAAATGGATTAGAAGTTTCCTTCAATAGTAGTAGTATGTACACAGCAGGCTATTTAGCCATACCTAAAATGCAATCTACTTTTGGGCGCGTAATCGATAATACGAATACCGTTTCTACTTCTGGAGATGGTGCTTGGGGGGTTCCATTAGATGGACGTATGGTAAATCAATGGAATTATGTTACCAAACAATGGGAATTAAGCCCTTATTTACCGGTGGGAAAAGATAATTTTGCGAATTTTGTTAGCCAAGGCTATATTATGAACAACAATTTTAGTGTTGTACAGCAAGGGGAAATGGGAAGTTTAAGAGCCTCTGCAACATGGGTAAAAAACCAAGGGCAATATCCAAATTCAGTTTACGATAAAGTTACCTATTCAATAGGCGGAGAGATGAAAATTGACAAATTTACTTTGTCATCCTCACTTACTTACAATAAACAAACTTCTCCAAATGTTGGTTTTAATGGTTATACTGCTTATGACCCAATGTACACCTTATTAGTTTGGTCTGCTCCAGATTATGATATTCGAACAGCAAAAGACTATTGGATAGTAAAAGACAAGCAACAAAACACCAGTTATTTAAACACAAATAACAATCCGTATTATGATCGTTATGAAAGAACCCGTTCGTTAAACAGAGATGTAATAAATGGTAGTTTGGCACTAAGTTATAAATTTAGCCCTTGGCTAAAAGCCACTTTCCGAACAGGATACGACAACTTCAATGATCAACAAACCATTCAAATTCCAATGAGTTCCTTGCATTCTGCGGGAGCTTCAACCGTAATTAATGGTGGTTCTGATGTTTGGGGCGAAAGTAATTTGGGTTCTTATAATGAAGGTATAAGCAGAGGATATAGTTACAACAATGATTTTTTACTTGAGGGCAATAAAACTTTAGGAGATTTTACAATTGAAGGATTGGCAGGAGCAACTTCTTATTTTACTCAAACTGAAGGAATCGAAGCCTTTACGCAAGGAGGACTTTTAATTCCGGGTTATTATTCTCTCAAATCATCTGTTCTGCCGGCAAAAGTAAACCCTTATTTATCTCGCCAAGCTAGTAATAGTTTGTTTGGACGTATGGCCATTTCTTGGAAAAGTATTGCATTCTTAGAAGGTACCATTCGTAATGATTGGGCTTCGACTTTGACCGCTGCGACACGTTCTTATAGCTATCCTTCGCTCTCGGGAAGTTTAGTATTGTCCGAGCTATTACCAAAAACAAATTGGTTGTCGTTCTGGAAAATACGTGGTTCTTGGACTACTGCTCGAAATATTCCTAAACCTTTTGTTATTAATCCTACTTATTTATTGTCTAACAATGTATGGGGAAATCTATCCGGACAATCTTTACCTACATCAATAAGGCCAGCTGATTTACGTTCTGATGGAAATGAAACTTATGAAGCTGGTACAGCCATAAGTTTCTTCAAGAAAAGAGCTTCGTTGGATGTTACTTATTACGAAAAACGTTATTATGATGGCATTACATATGCAGGCATATCTTCCTCTTCTGGCTTTTATACAGCATTGGTTAATACTGGCGAAGAACAAACACGTAAAGGAGTCGAGGCAACATTAGATGTTACCGCTGTAAAGGGCACTGATTGGCAATGGAATTTAGGTTTTAACTGGGCTTCTTCAGCGATTTATTATACAAAATTAGACCCAATCTATTCTTCAAACAATACTTGGGTAAAAGTGGGAGAAAGAGCAGATGCTTATGTTATTAGTGAATTAATGAAAGACCCACAAGGAAATATTATTTATTCAAATGGGCTACCTGTTTATGCACCTTTTCAAACAAGAGTTGGTTATGCAGATCCAAAATTCACTTGGGGTTTAAATACAATGGTTAAATACAAAAATTTCACCTTCAATGCATCTATAGATGGGCGAGTGGGTGGTTTAGCACAAACCAGAACTGAAATGTATATGTGGATTTCAGGTAACCACCCAGATTCAGTTGTTCCAGAACGATTTTTAGACGCTAATAGTCCCGGTACAAAAAATTACACAGGAACTGGTGTAAAAGTAGTTTCGGGTGATTTTACTTATGATAAAGATGGTATACTTACCGATACTCGTACTTATGCTCCAAATGATGTAAAGGTTACTTATGAATCTTATATCAACAAATTGCACAAAGGAACCGCTTGGGGTGGTGCTCCAGGACCTCTTGAAACATTGAGTACTACTTTCTTTAAAATACGTGAAATGTCAATAAGTTATGACTTTCCAAAAGATATTTTAGATATTTTGCACGCAAAATCGCTATCGTTCTCTGCGGTAGGGCAAAACTTGTATTTGAAAGCAAAAGATTTCAAATATTCTGACCCAGATGGCGGTACTGAAAACTTTAGTGACCCATCACAACGTTTTGTTGGATTTAACATTAAAGCTAATTTCTAATGAAAAGATTGATAAAAAATTTAAAATTTAAAACTATGAAAAATATAACTAAAATTGCAAGCTTGGTTATCTTTACTTTCTTTTTGTTGTCGAGTTGCGACAACCGATTTGACAGTATAAATTCTAATCCCAACGCTCCTGAAATACCAGTTCCATCTTTGTTATGCACTAATGTAGTATTGAGTATAACAAAATTTGGAGGCGATGCAAAATCATTCATTTCAAATAGTGCTTTTCCAAAATATGTAGGCTATGCCAATGAAGGTCGAATGGGGTCGCAATACAATAGCGTAGGTTCAGGTTCTTTTGGAGGAGTGACAGTTTTACCTAATATTGAAAAAATGGTTGAATCTGCTAGAGCCACTGTTGCTGTGCCAGTTCAAAATTCGTATGAAGGTGTAGGTAAATTTGTTAAAGCTTGGATGTTGTTTCGTATGACAATGGCAATGGGAGACATTCCATATACCGAAGCAGGGCAAGGAGCTGCAGGTTTAACAAAACCAAAATACGATACTCAAGAAGTGGTTTTTAAAAACATTTTAGATGATTTAAAAGCTGCTGAACAACTTTTTGCTAACGGAACAACATTTGCTGGTGATCCAACTCCTTTTAATGGTGATCCAGATAAATGGAGAAGAGCAACTAATTCATTTACACTAAAAGTATTAATGACTTTAAGCAAAAAAGAAGGCGTAGCGTCTTTAGATGTCAAAAATCGCTTTTCTCAAATCGCAGCTAGTGGAAAATTATTGAGCAGTTCGGTAAATTATTTTGGATTAGACTATTCCGCCCAAAATTATTATCCAACCTTCAGTCCATCAAATATTTTTACCAGCAGAGCTATGATGAGTACATTATTAATAGATCCTTTAAAATTATTAAATGACAGACGCATATTTTATTATGCCGAACCAGCAAGAGCTAAAATTACGGGAGGCATGCTACAATCAAATCCAGATGCCTATGTTGGCTGTAATGTTTCAGATGATTATGATGTCTTAAGTGCTGAATGGACTGCAAAAAAATATTCTGTAATCAATTTACGTTATCAAAAAGATGCAACTACAGAACCTCGTATGTTACTTACCTATGCAGAACAACAATTGATACTTGCAGAAGGTCGAGTTAGAGGATGGATTACTTCTGGAACAGCCCAAGGATATTATGAAGAAGGTGTAAAAGCAGCTCTTACAAATGTAATGGCAGTTTCTTCTACTTACTCACACACTATGCCTATTAATGCAGCATATATTAGTGGTTATTTTACTGGAGAAGCAGCGTTTAAAGCAACTTCTGATGACCAATTGAAACAAATTTGGTTACAACGCTATATTCTTAATTTTCTTCAAGATGGCGACTATAGTTATTGGGAATATAGAAGAAATGGTTATCCTGTTTTTCCTATTAATCCTGCTACCAGTTTGAATATTAACAATGTAAATATTATTCCGCTACGAAATTCATATCCTTCATCTGAAGCAACTTACAATGACGTCAATTATTTAGAAGCGGTAAGTCGCCAATTCGCCGGTTTTGATGATGTAAATAAACCTATGTGGTTGTTACAATAAAAAAGAAGTTAGTAATTCTTTTTAAAGTAAGGGTTGTAATACAGAATTAACATTCTATTTCAGCCCTTACAACTTTTAAAAAAAGGCATACTACATTCTAAAGTTTATCGATAAAGAGGCTGTTATTTTGAAATAACAGCCTCTTTATTTATTTGTTAAAACTAGAGATAATAGAATACTTAAAAACGCATTCTAAAAATTGCTTATTTCCCCACAACAATCACATCGATACCCATTTCTTCAAGTCTCGTTTTAGTTTCGATATCAATACCCTCATCAGTAATCAATACATCAATTTTGTCGAGATTACAAATTTTTCCAAAACCTCTAATATTCATTTTTGTGGAATCTGCCAAAACAATCACCTTTTCAGCAACTTCAATCATAGCTTGATTTAAATGAGCTTCCATTGCGTTTGAAGTGCTCAATCCAAAATCCAAATGAAGTCCATCAGTACCCAAAAATAATTTGTTGCATGAGAACTGGCTTAATATTGCTTCCGCTATTGGCCCCACAACAGAAGTTGCACTATTTCTAATGTCACCACCCAGTTGAATAGTATCAATATTTGCATCCTTACAAAGTTCCAATGATACTCTCAAAGAAGGTGTAAGTACCGTTAATTTTTGAAATCCTGAAATAATCCTTGAAAAATAATGAATGGTTGAACCCGAACCCAATATGATATAATCGTTGTCGCTTACGTACTTTAAGGCCGCTTTTGCAATTTGCTGTTTTTGTTCTATCTGCAATGCTTCTTTATCATTTACATTTCTTTCAAAAGCATAAATAGGCTGTTTGCTTGCTCCTCCGTGAGTTCGATGCAAGAGTTTTTCGTTTTCCAAAAAATTTAAATCCTTTCGAATGGTTACGGTTGAAACATTGTGAATTTCACATAAATCAACAACATTTACATAGCCTTTTTCATCTAACTCTTTCAATATTTCCTCTTGTCTTCTATTAATAATAACCATAACATCATCTTTTAAGTCATAGTAAAGATAAGAAATGTTTCATATACATAGAAGTTTCGATAATTTTCTTTTAACTTTCATTTAATTTCATTATTTTTGTTTTACATTCCATTTAAAAAATAAATTCCAATTACAAAAAATGAAACGATTCGAACAAATGGCAAAACTCCAACAGACTAAAAATTGGGATGTAATCATTATTGGCGGTGGCGCTTCTGGATTGGGAACTGCAGTCGATGCAGCAAGCAGAGGTTATAAAACAATCCTAGTTGAAGCGGTAGATTTTGCCAAGGGCACTTCCAGCCGAAGCACAAAGCTAGTACACGGAGGCGTTCGCTATTTAGAACAAGGCAACATTTCCTTGGTTATGGAAGCGCTGAAAGAGCGCGGTCTAATGGCAAAAAACGCTATGCATTTAATCCGAAACCAATCTTTTGTTATTCCAAATTACAACTGGTGGGGCGGTTATTTTTACACCATTGGTCTTACCATTTATGATTTATTGGCAGGACGATTAAGTTTGGGCCGTTCTAAATATGTTTCGAAGAAAAAAACCATAGAATTATTGCCTACTGTCGAAGAAAAAGGCTTACGAAGTGGAGTTGTTTACCACGATGGTCAATTTGACGATTCTCGAATGGCAATTAATTTGGCACAAACAGCTATAGAAAACGGAGCTTGTGTTTTGAATTACACTAAAGTAATTAGTCTTTTAAAAGACAAAAATCATCAAGTCATTGGAGTTGTTATAGAAAATCAAGAAACAGGTGAAAAACACGAAATAAAAGGCACCGCCGTCATCAATGCGACTGGTGTCTTTACCAATTCGATTATGAAGATGAATGACAGAGTATATAAAAAATATATTGTGCCTAGTCAAGGTATTCACTTGGTTTTCGACAGATCCTTTTTGCCAAGCGAGCACGCTTTAATGATTCCAAAAACAAGCGACGGAAGAGTGCTTTTTGCTGTTCCTTGGCAAGACAAAATAGTGGTTGGAACCACCGACACTTTGATGAAAAGCCATAGCTTGGAACCCGTAGCATTAGAAAAAGAAATAGAATTCGTATTAGAAACTGCCCAAAGATTTTTGGCAAAAAAACCAACTAGAGCTGATGTTCTTTCAGTTTTTGCCGGATTAAGACCTTTAGCTGCGCCAGAAGAAAAAGGACAAAGCACCAAAGAAGTTTCCAGAAGTCATAAAATTATTGTTTCCGAAACGGGATTAATAACCATCACAGGCGGAAAATGGACAACGTATCGAAAAATTGCCGAAGACATTATGGAGAAGGCAATTAGTGTTCATAATTTATCGAAAACAGTTTGCAAAACAGAAAAAATTTCTATCCACGGCAATAAAAAAACCACTATATTGGACCGAGAAAATCATTTGTATATTTATGGGACAGATGCCCCTAAAATATTACAATTGCAAGAAAACGAACCCAAATTAAGGGAAAAATTACATTCAAATTATGAATTCACAATGGCCGAAGTCGCTTGGGCAATTCGTAATGAAATGGCAATGAATATAGAAGATGTTTTAGCAAGGCGAGTTCGATTGTTATTTCTTGATGCAAGGGCAGCCATTGATTGTTCAGAAAAAGTAGGTGATTTAATAGCTGAAGAATTGGGTTACGATGAAATTTGGAAGCAAAATCAAATTGCGGCATTTAAAGTTCTTGCCAATGGATTTCTTTTGAAGGAATTTCGATTGGAATAAAAAAATACCGCAGATTCACAGATTAAAAAATTTATTATAAATCTGCGGTAAAAAAAAATTTAAGAAGAATACAAAATACATCAAAGTCAATAGTTACAACTATTTTATGACAACTAAAACCATAAACTAACCAAACCAATGGAAAAAAAATTAATTCTAGCCCTTGACCAAGGCACAACTTCCTCCAGAGCAATCCTGTTTAACCACGACGGCGCAATTGTGGATGTTTCCCAAAAACCTTTTGAACAAATATTCCCAAAACCAGGATGGGTCGAACACGATCCTAATGAAATATGGTCTTCCCAAATTAGCGTTGTAGCTGAAGTTATTGCTAAAACTGGCGTTTCTTTTAAAGAAATTGCCGCCATTGGCATTACTAATCAACGAGAAACCACCATTGTTTGGGACAAGGAAACTGGAGAACCCATTTATAACGCTATCGTATGGCAAGATCGTAGAACTTCGCAATATTGTGATGAATTGAAGTCACAAGGTCATATTGATATGATTAAACAAAAAACAGGTTTGGTTTTAGACGCCTACTTTTCGGCGACAAAATTAAAATGGATTTTGGACAACGTCGAAGGTGCTCGTGAAAAAGCCGAACAGGGAAAACTCTGTTTTGGAACAGTTGATACATGGCTAATCTGGAAACTGACAAGCGGAAAATCATTTATGACCGATGTTTCCAATGCGAGTAGAACGATGTTGCTAAACATACATACATTAGAATGGGATGACGAATTATTGCAATTATTCAATATCCCAAGAGCAATGTTACCTGAAGTAAAACAAAGCAGCGAAATTTATGGCGAAACCTCTCCTACTCTGTTCACGACACAAATTCCAATTTCCGGGGTTGCTGGTGACCAGCAAGCAGCACTTTTTGGACAATTATGCACCGAACCTGGAATGGTAAAAAACACCTACGGAACAGGTTGCTTTATGCTGATGAACACTGGCGAAAAACCCGTTTATTCCAAAAATAATTTACTCACGACAGTTGCCTGGAAAATCAATGGCGTAACGACTTATGCGCTGGAAGGCAGTGTATTTGTTGGCGGCGCAGCGGTTCAATGGTTGCGAGACGGAGCAAAAATGATTAATTCTGCCGAAGAAATAGAAACTTTGGCAGCAAGCGTTCCCGACAATGGAGGCGTTTATTTTGTTCCCGCTTTAACCGGCTTGGGAGCGCCTTATTGGGATCAATATGCGAGAGGAGCGATTTTCGGAATTACGAGAGGAACTACAAACGCTCACATTGCGCGAGCTACTTTGGAAGGAATTGCCTACCAAGTGTATGATTTGGTTAAAGCGATGGAAGCCGACTCTGGCACAAAAGGAAAAGAACTTCGTGTAGATGGTGGTGCTGTCGCCAATAATTTATTAATGCAATTCCAAGCGGATATTTTTGGATTTAAAGTTATCCGACCAAAGACTCTCGAAACAACGGCTTTGGGTGCCGCTTATTTAGCTGGATTAGCCGTGGGTTATTGGGAAAGCGTTGACGATTTGCAAGAACAATGGTCAATAGACCGTGTTTTTTCACCAGAAATGTCTCAAGACACCACAACCGAATTAATTCAAAACTGGGAAAAAGCCATAGGAAGAACTAAAAATTGGATAGCACACTAATTTCAATGGCAATGACAATGACAATGGCAATGGCAATTTCAAAAAATCTAAATTAAAAACGTCACCCTGAGCTTGTCAAAGGGCTAAAATCTAAAATCAAATATCTTAAATCATTATGACTCCATTTATAGCAGAAATTATTGGCACAATGCTTCTTATTTTATTAGGTAACGGCGTTGTTGCCAACGTAGTTTTATCAGGAACAAAAGGAAACAATTCGGGTTGGATTGTCATTACAGCCGGTTGGGCATTTGGCGTATTTGTTGGCGTCACGGTTGCCGGACCAATAAGCGGAGCGCACTTGAATCCCGCTGTAACTCTTGCTTTAGCAATTACAGGAAAATTTGCCTGGAATCAAGTTGCAACTTATATTCTTGCCCAATTAATTGGTGCAATGCTTGGCGCGTTCTTGGTTTGGCTTTTCCACAAAGACCATTTTGCCGTTACCGAAGACGAAGGCGGAAAACTAGCTTGTTTCAGTACTGGCCCGGCCATTAGAAACACTTTCTCCAATTTAACCAGCGAAATCATCGGGACATTTGTCTTGATTTTTGTGATATTTTATATCGCCGGTCCTGAACTTACTTTAGCATCTGACAGCACTGCAAAAATTGGACTTGGAACCATTGGAGCATTGCCGGTGGCGATTTTGGTTTGGGCTCTTGGACTGTCGTTGGGCGGAACAACAGGTTATGCCATTAATCCTGCTAGAGATTTGGGACCACGAATTATGCACGCCATTTTGCCTGTAAAAGGAAGCAGCGATTGGAGTTATGCTTGGATTCCTATTGTTGGACCTGTTATTGGAGCGGCATTGGCGGCTGGTTTGCATTTGGTTTTGCAGTAAATAAAACCAATTAAATGCTCGACTTCAAAACATCTGTACTTCTAAAACTACTTTCATCAATATTCTTTTTGCTGTCTGGAATTATTTGGAAGAAATTATTATTTACCAAAATAAGAAATTACCATTTCATTTACTTCAGAGTTATTGCAACGCTGTTTTTTCTTGTTTCCATTTCTGTTTTATTTCAACTGTTTGGAGATAATACTTTTAGCCAAATCGCAGTAAATACAATTGATTTTAAGGATTGGATAATTTGTATTTCTATCTGTTTTTTCAGTTTCTGGGGGCTTTATTTTTACACAAATGCAATGCAAAGCGGACGATATAGTTTTGTAACTCCTTTGGTTGTAATTTCGTCTGCTTTTTCGTTTCTGACTTCCTTAATTGTTTATAATGAAGCGTTAAGCAATTCAAAATATATTGCTTTAGTGCTAATTATTACAGGATTATTTCTTCATCAAAAAGAGAAATTAGTACAATTTAAAATATCTAAAGAAGTTGTTTTAGTTTTGTTATGCAGTGTTTTTTGGGGAATTTCGTATGTGTTTTATCTTATTCCTATAAAGAAATTTGGCGTGCTAAATTTCAGTTTGATTCTGGAAACTTGTGTTTTGATTTCCTGTATTGGTTTACTGTTTTTCAAAGAAAAAAGAATTTTCCCAACGAAAATGGACAAACAAAGTTTGTTGTTCAGTATGTTAATGGGTTTAATGGTTGCTGGCGGAAGTTTGTTGAGTAATTTTACGCTTACACAATTGCCTGTAAGTTTGAATATTCTTATCGGGTTGATTTTTGAAATACTTGTTTTGGCAATTGGTCTTTTTATGTTCAGAGAAAAACTAAATATGAAAGATTGGATATTGATTGGCTTTGCTTCCGTTGGAAGTTTCCTATTACTATTTTAACTTTATTCTAAAAGCATTTTCTTCATTTCATTATAAATGGGAACTATTTTGTGTTTGAAATTCAAATCAAATTTATGGACATCAATTTGCTTAAAAATTGCTTTTGCCTTTTCATTTTGCTCCAATTTTAATAGGGCAAAAGCATAATACACTTTCAGCTGATTAAAATTTAACTCTGCCCAATAACCTAGAATTTTGGAATGTCGCTTGCTGTTTTGTTCATAAAGCAAAATAATGGTTTCATAAGCGTTGACGTGCAATAAATACTGACATATCATAAAAATACTGCTCACTCTATCGCCAGCATCTTTGGCGTTTATATAATGATGCTTTACAATTTTATCAATCAAATCCTTTTGTGAAAGACTTTCGTTAAACTGATTGTTCCGATACAATTGCACACCCAAATAACGCATTTTTAGTATATTGATTATTGGATTTTTCTCTACATCAAAGGCTTCTATTGCTTTGTAATACTCCAAAAATAACTCCCAGTTTTTAGCTTCTGCTGATTGTGTACATTTAATCAAGCTATAAAACAACACGACTTGCTTATCTGACTTTTTAGACTGATAATAATTTTCTAAAAGTTCAGCATAATAGTCATTTTCAGGAACAACAATCCATTCTACAAAATAATCGTTTTCATAAGGCAAGTTGAAATAATTGTTGATTGCAATTTTTTTCAACCAATCCTTTTTCATACAAAGACACGCCAGTAAATGGATTGAATGATAAATATTGTATTTGAAAGTCTCGTTAAACTCAAAGATGATTCGCAATTCAAAAATCCTTTCAAAGAAAACGACATCTTCTTTTTGTGATTTAGCCAAAACAATTTGGTTAAACGTTTCGTACAATTCTTTGGATTTTGAAAAAGTATTGATGCGGTTTGACAATTCATCAAAAGAAATATCATTTTCGATTACATCGAAAACTAGCGATTTTTGATGCAATATGTTTTGTTCTGAATGGCTTTGAACCAAACTTTCCCAACCATTGTAACCCACATAATTTGAACAAACATCAAGCGTAAAAGTAGAAGGCGACGAATTACTTTTTAAGATGTTAAATAATCTGCGTAGCGTATCAACCGATATCCTTAGGGCGATAGCTTTAAAAATATCCTCCTCCAAAAGTTTACAATCATAAACATTGCAAACACTTCTGGAAAAGGTATTTACAATAAGCTTTCGCAAATAATCTAAATGTTCCTCTTTTGGTTGTTGAAGTAGTCTTGCCATAGTTGCCCGAAAATAATAACATTTTTTCTAATACTACGAAGATAGCTTATTTACACTCATTTGCTTTTAAGGGATTTGAGTTTTTGAAATAATTTAGCAAGAAAATAATTCTAAAAATATCACCTTGAAAAAACTCCTTTGTATTCTAACCACAGTACTAATATATACAAATAGTTGGGCGCAATTACCTACAATCGTCTGGTCATATACATATAGCGATGGAGCTTCTATTAATTGTATTAAACAAACTTCAGATGCGGGATATATTTTAGCGGGGTCTTCTTTAGGAAAATATTGGGTTGCAAAATATACAGGTGGTGGAATATTACAGTGGGAAAAAACCTATGGAGGTACAGGAGGTGATGTTGCAAAAAGTATTATTCAAACTACAGATGGCGGTTATATTTTAGCTGGAAATTCAATGTCAAATAATGGGGATGTTATAGGAAATCATGGTAGTGTTGATTATTGGATAGTGAAAATATCCTCAATAGGAGTGTTACAATGGCAAAAAACATTAGGAGGTAGTAATGGCGATTTTGCAAGCGAAATTCAGCAAACCACTGATGGAGGTTATATTGTATTTGGGAATTCCACTTCAAATAATGGAGATGTTACAGAAAATCATGGTGGTAGTGATTATTGGATAGTTAAAATATCTTCAACAGGGGTATTGCAATGGCAAAAAACATTAGGAGGCAGTTCTGATGATCTGGCAAATAGTATTAAACAAACTGTAGATGGAGGTTATATCTTATCAGGAAGTTCTGCTTCAAATGATGGTGATGTTACAGAAAATCACGGTAGTTATGATTATTGGATAGTAAAATTATCAACCATTGGCACAATACAATGGCAAAAGACCTTTGGAGGCAAAGATATTGACAACGGTAATCAAATTCAAATAACATCTGATGGTGGGTATATTGTTGCAGGAAAGACTAATTCAAATGATGGAGATGTTACAGGAACAGTCAACTCTTTTTATAGATTTTGGATGGTAAAATTTTCTAACATTGGTGTTTTACAATGGCAAAGAACGTATTCTTCAACGAACATTAATTGTTCTGCTTTAAATATCCTTCAAACAGCCGACGATGGCTATATTGTAGGAGGAAATTATGGTGGTAATGGTCGTATATTAAAATTATCAACTTCTGGGAATTTGGAATTGGAATGGGAAGATGCATATAGATGTCCTTTAGTGAGTATTCAACAAACCTCGGATGATGGATATATTTCAGTATTTAAATCTGGTATTTATAATTTTCTTAAAAAACGCAAACTGCAGGCTTTGTCAATAAATACTTTTAAATCACAAGGTTTAAAAATATACCCGAATCCGGTAGCTTGTGATATTTATATTTCAACAACCAATAATAGACTACTAAATAAAATTCAGATTACAGACCTATCAGGTAAAGTAATTATAGAAAAGAACCAGCTTGAGTCTAAAGAGCGAACTGAAGAAGGAAACATTAATCAAATAAATGTAGAAGAACTTCCCTATGGAGTGTATATCATAGAAGCTTTTTCAGGACAAGAAAAGTTTGTGAGCAAGTTTGTTAAAAACTAATAATATCCAAAACAAACTCTATGCAAGTAACAATCGAATGTTTTAAAACTTTAAAATATTTTCAAAATAATGTTAATTATAGAAAAGGAAATGGAAAAGGCGGTATTTACGTTTGGGGGTTTTCGTTAGAGCAAAATGATTTTACTCCTCCAACAACTCTAAATAAATTCTTTCCTTATTATGTTGGAAAACATTACAAAGATATGTATAGCCGAACTCATGAACATATTGCTTCTTTAATTGGTGGTAATTATTCAATTTTTGATGTTTTGAAATGTGCAACTTTTCCATGCACAAGTATCGGAATAGTTCAAAAATCATATCAAACTTCCTCAAAAATAGCGAAGCCTTTAGGAGGTACTTTGCTAACAGACCCGCTTTACCCTAATCTACTTTATTTTCCAGAAGGTGTGCATCGTCAGTATGATTTTTTCTATAATGGAATTATTTCAAAAAAAATAAATTGGATGTTAAAACACTTTTGTGTTCTTTATATAAATCCTATTGGAAGTTTTAGCAGTAATGATCTTGATAAACTTGAGAAGAAAATAGGACAATTAATAGGTTATGATAAACTAATCACAAAATCATATAATGAAGATTTATCATATTTTAAAATTGAAATAGTGCATGATTTAAATACAATTCCTTTAGAAAAGTTTGAAGACTTATTCTCATATTGCCAAGATATAGAAATCGAAAAATAACTTTAATAAAAATTATGAAAAAAATTATCCCCTTACTTCTTTTTACTCTATTAATTTCGTGTTCGCCTGAAAGCGATTCAAATCCAATACCAAGTCCAACACCAAGTTTGAAATTGACAAAAGTTGTTGAAACGTATTCTTCATATTCCTATACTCATAATTTTATATATTCTGGAGATGTTTTATCAAGAATAGAAACAATTGAAAGCCCAGGAAATAATACTTCTAAAACTGAATACAATTATGTGAACAATAAATTACAAAGCGAATCTTTTTACGACAACGGCGTTTTATCAGGAACGATCGCTTATAGTTATACTGGAGAACTAATTACAAGTAGTTTATCTAATGAAGGTGGTATAATTAACACTACTAATTATACTTATAACTCGAGTAAGCAAATGATTAATGCAAAACAGTATGATAATGGGAATCTTGTAGATAATGAAGACATCGAATATAACGCTCAAGGTAATATATCAAAACGTTCAGATGTTACTGCTTCATTTTATACTACTTATGAATATGACACGAATAAAAATCCGTATTCTTTAATTTTAAATGATGCCGTAATGAAGATTTTTGATGATGAGTATTGTAAAAATAACGCTACGAAGAGGACAGACAGCTATGGTTCAATTACAACTTATGAGTATGTATATAATGATAATGGTTATCCAACCCAAAAAATTGAAAAAAGAAATGGATTAATTTCTTTAATAACAATGTTTACTTATAATTAGAAACAAATCATTTGCTTACACCCAAAGGTTTTCGAATTCAATTTTGGAAACCTTTTTTAGTTTCAAAAACAATATTCCTAACCGCATAAAATGGAACAATTTATATTTTTCCCATTTCAGAAAAGTTTTCTAATGAAAGACGTATTCCAAAGTCTAGTTTTTTCCTAAAAACATTTATTTCAATAAAAAAACAAGGCAATACTATTGATGAAATGATGAAAATCCAAACCAATAAAGAAACTGTTTTAACAAAAATCCAAATCAATGCCCTTTCATCGAATCCATTTTCAAAACATTATAATGCAAACAAACCCTGCTAAATACTGCATTCTTTTATTCGAGGAAGATTTCGTAGTTCAGAAGAAATCATCTTTTAATCAAATGCCCTAGCCCCGATTGTAGTGAAAAGCCCGGAGCAAAAAAAGTAAAAGTTTCCTGTTCTAAAAAAGCGACCAACGGAAGCTCTTTTTAGGACTTTGGAAACTTTACTTTTTTGTGAGGACTTGTAACGAAAAGCGGGAGAATGCTTCTTATAATAAAACGCCTTAAAATACTGTTAATTCTTCATCTGACATCTTGTCATATTGATTCAAATAATTGTAACTTTGCATTCTTATTAAAAACACACTTTTGAAAGTGACTATGGAAAAGATTATTGAAGAAAGCAAGCAAGGCGAAAGCCTCGTTTTAGATTATAAACCAGAGAATACCAAGAAACTCTTTATAGAAAGTTACGGCTGTGCGATGAATTTTTCGGATAGTGAAATCGTGGCTTCCATCCTATCGTCAAACGGATATAATACCACGCAAATCCTTGAAGAAGCTGATTTGGTTTTGGTAAATACCTGTTCTATTCGCGACAAAGCGGAACAAACAATCCGGAAACGCTTGGAGAAATACAATGCCGTGAAACGCACCAATCCGAAAATGAAAGTCGGAGTTTTGGGCTGTATGGCTGAACGTTTGAAAAGTCAGTTTCTCGAAGAAGAAAAAATTGTTGACCTCGTTGTAGGTCCTGATGCGTATAAAGATTTACCCAACTTATTGAGCGAAGTCGAAGAAGGTCGCGATGCGATTAATGTGATTTTGTCGAAAGACGAAACTTATGGTGATATTTCACCTGTTCGATTGAATTCGAATGGTGTTTCGGCTTTTGTTTCCATCACTCGTGGTTGCGACAATATGTGTACGTTTTGCGTGGTGCCTTTTACCCGAGGTCGCGAACGCAGCCGTGAACCGCAAAGCATTATGAAGGAAATTCAGGATTTGTGGGACAAAGGGTTCAAAGAAATTACACTTTTAGGACAAAATGTAGATAGTTATTTATGGTATGGTGGCGGACTGAAAAAAGATTTCGACAACGCTTCCGAAATGCAAAAAGCAACTGCGGTTGATTTTGATCAATTACTCGAAATGGCAGCTGTTGGTTTTCCAAAAATGCGCATTCGGTTTTCGACTTCAAATCCACAGGATATGCACGAAAGTGTGTTGCACGTGATAGCGAAACATTCGAATATTTGCAACCATATTCACTTGCCGGTTCAATCTGGAAGCAACAGAATTCTCAAGGAAATGAACCGTTTGCACACTCGGGAACAGTATATGACTTTGATTGATAAAATCAGGGCAATCATTCCAGATTGTTCTGTTACCCAAGACTTGATTTCAGGTTTCCCTACCGAAACCGAAGAAGATCATCAAGACACTTTGAGTTTGATGGAATACGTGAAATACAGTTTTGGCTATATGTACGCTTACTCAGAACGCCCGGGAACACTGGCCGAACGCAAAATGGAAGACGACGTTCCCGAAACTACAAAATTGCGAAGATTACAAGAAATTGTGGATGCACAAAGAAAACACAGCGCGATAAGAACTCAGGAATTCGTGGGTCAAACTGTAGAAGTTTTGGTAGAAAAAGTTTCAAAAAAATCAGAAAAGGATTGGTCTGGAAGAAATTCCCAAAGTATTGTGGTGGTTTTTCCAAAAGAGAATTATAAAATTGGAGATTTTGTGAATGTGAAAATCACAAGTTGCACTAGCGGAACTTTGATAGGAAAAGCAGTTGGTTTGAGTGAGATGAATTAAAAAAAGTTTAAATAGTTTAAAATGGTTTAAGATTGTTTAATATGGTTCAACCCAAACAACTTTTAAACCTTTAAACAATTAAACCTTTAAACAAAACGATATGGAAACAGTTCAATCAATAAAACAACGTTTTGAGATTATCGGGAATGACCCGAAACTCAATCGCGCAATAGAAAAAGCAATTCAAGTGGCACCAACAGATATTTCGGTGTTAGTTGTAGGAGAAAGTGGTGTTGGAAAAGAAAGTATTCCGAAAATAATTCATTCGCTTTCGCACAGGAAACACGGAAAATACATTGCCGTAAACTGTGGCGCAATTCCGGAAGGAACCATTGACAGTGAGCTTTTTGGTCACGAAAAAGGGTCTTTTACCGGCGCAACCTCAACACGCGAGGGCTATTTTGAAGTTGCCGACGGCGGAACCATTTTTCTTGACGAAGTAGGCGAATTACCTTTGACAACACAAGTGAGATTACTCCGAATTCTGGAAAACGGTGAGTTTATGAAAGTAGGGTCATCACAAGTGCAAAAAACCAATGTTCGAATCGTGGCTGCAACCAATGTTAACTTATTTGATGCCATCGAAAAAGGGAAATTCCGGGAAGATTTGTATTATAGATTAAGTACCGTGGACATCACTTTACCTCCTTTACGCGATAGGAAAGACGATATTCATTTATTATTTAGAAAATTCGCCGCCGATTTTGCCCATAAATACAAAATGCCTCCTATTAAACTGGACGAAAATGCTATTCAGTTGTTGCAGAAATTTCGTTGGAGCGGAAACATCAGACAGTTACGAAATGTAGCCGAACAAATTTCGGTTTTGGAAACCAATAGAGATATTTCGGCTGCAACTTTGCAATCTTATTTACCTTCAGAAGCCAGTAATTTGCCTTCGGTTATAAAAGATGAAAAAAGCAAAAACGATTTTAGTACCGAAAGGGAAATTCTATACAAAGTGCTTTTTGATATGAAAAGCGATTTGAATGATTTGAAGAAACTGACCTTGGAATTAATGCAAAACGGAGGTGCAAAAGTTCAAGAAACTAATTCACACTTGATAAAAAAAATATATGGCTCCAAGGAAGATGACAGCGAAATAGATTTTGAAGAAGAACCAAGAACTGCTGTTGTATCAATTAAAAATGAGGAAGATAATTATGAAGAAAGCGAGGATAATTACCAATTTGCCGAAACTGTTGAAGAGGAAGAAATCCTAAAATTGGAGCAGCGTGAAATTGAAATGATTAAAAAATCTTTGGAAAAAAACAAAGGAAAACGAAAAGCCGCGGCCGATGAATTGGGAATTTCAGAAAGAACGTTGTATCGAAAAATAAAACAATTTGATTTGTAATTTATTTTCAACACAGATTTCACAGATTTACGTAGATTAATTTCTTTAAAATAATATCTTTGACCCGGACGCTAACAAACTAGTAAAGCAATTTTTAAAATTCAAAATGAAGCATATAAAATACATCTTGGTTATTGCAATCCTCTTCACCTTCAGTGGGTGTTCTGTATACAACTTTACAGGAACAGGCAAAATAGATGCAAAAACCTTTCAGGTAAATTATTTTCAAAACAATGCCCAGTTAATTGAGCCAGGAATTGACAGAACATTTACTTTGGAATTACAAGATATTATCCAAAATCAAACCAATTTAAATTTGGTAAAAACAGGAGCTGATTTGACTTATGAAGGAGAAATTGTAGATTTTAGAATAAGCCCAATGACTGCAACAGCTGATCAGCAAGCCTCACAAAATAGATTGACAATACGAGTAAATGTCCGGTTTACTAATAAAAACAAAGAGGCTGATAATTTCGAAAAAGCTTTTGATTTTTATTATGATTATGACGCTCGACAACAACTTACAGGAGAAACAAAGAATTTGGCAATAAAAGAAATTTTCGAAAGAATCACACAAGACGTTTTCAATGAATCGCTGGCCAAATGGTAATTTAAAGGTTAATTGATAACCGGTTAATCGATTAGACGGTTAACCAATTTCAAGATTAAACACTAAAAATGAACGTAACCGATTATACTTATTTGATTAATAAACCAGATGCTATCAACGAGAAGCAAACGGATGCATTGGGAAAAGTGTTGGATGAATTCCCATTTTTTCAAAGTGCCCGAGCTCTGCGATTGAAGGGCCTTTATAATCAAAATAGTTTCAAGTATAATTATGCGTTAAAAGTCACCGCTGCACACACCACCGACAGAACGGTTTTATTCGATTTCATAACTTCTGACACCTTTGTTGCCATCCAAAAAGGATTGTACGACAAAAAAGTACTTGAACTTCTTGATATTAATGTAGTTGACATCGAAGTAATCAAACCCGAGGTAAGGCTTGAGACAAAAATAAACACTTTAGAACAATCCATTCTTACCTCTATAGAAGGCGCTTCACAAATAGAGGTTGACGAAACTACAAAAACTGCCGTCGACAAACTAGACATTGGAAAACCATTGGATTTTTCTGTAAACGAAAAACATTCCTTTCAAGAATGGCTTCAACTCTCCAGAATTCAGCCAATCGAAAGAGAAAAAGATGTTACAGACAATTCAAATGCGTCTTTATTAGTTGACGAAAAAAAGAAAAAATCCGAATTAATCGACAAATTCATCGAAGCCAGCCCGAAGATTTCACCGATAAAACAAGGAACAGCAGCACCAACTTATTTTGAACCAATTAAGCAAGATAATTCCTCTTTAATGACCGAGACATTGGCCAGAGTTTATTTGGAACAAAAAAAATATCAAAAAGCAATACAAGCATATGAAATATTAATTTTGAAATATCCAGAAAAAAGTAGTTTCTTTGCAGACCGAATCGCGGATATTCAGATTTTACAACAAAATAATAATTAAGCAATGACTACATTTTCAATTTTTTTAGTTTTAATAACAATAGTTTGTTTCCTACTAGTTGTAGTAATAATGGTTCAAAATCCTAAAGGTGGCGGGTTGTCATCTTCATTTGGAGGATCTACTCAAATGGGTGGAGTTCAAAAAACATCAGACTTTCTTGATAAAAGCACTTGGACACTAGCGGCGATTTTAATTGGTTTAATAATTCTTTCAAGCTTAAGTTTTGGAGGTTCTTTAAGTGATACCAATTCTAAAATTATAGATAATACAGAAACCCCGGCAGCTACAACAAATAATCCGGCAGCTCCTGTTCAAAACACACCAACAGGAACAACTCCTGCAAAATAATTTTTTTACCAAAAATATTTAAAAGCGTTAGCATTTTGTTAACGCTTTTTTTATGCATAAACGTCAAATTTTGACTACTTTTGCACAACTAAAAATTCATAAAAATAAAAAACATATCTCACTATGGCTTTAAATATCAAACCACTTTCAGACCGAGTTCTTATTGAACCCGTTGCTGCTGAAACAAAAACTGCTTCAGGAATTTTTATTCCGGACAACGCAAAAGAAAAACCACAAAAAGGAACCGTGGTTGCCGTTGGAAAAGGCACAAAAGAACACGAAATGACCGTAAAAGTTGGCGATACCGTTCTTTATGGGAAATATGCCGGAACAGAATTGAAACTTGACGGAACCGATTATTTAATAATGCGCGAGGACGATATTCTGGCGATTGTATAAAATCCCCTCCCAGCCTCCCCGAAGGGGAGGAGATTGAAATAAATAAACTATTTACAAAACTTGAAATTTGAAATTTTCAAACTTTAAACTAAAAATATAATGGCAAAAGATATAAAATTTGATATTGAAGCACGTGACGGACTAAAACGTGGCGTCGATGCATTGGCAAATGCAGTAAAAGTTACACTTGGACCAAAAGGTCGCAACGTAATTATTGGAAAATCTTTTGGTGGACCAACCGTTACTAAAGATGGAGTTACCGTTGCAAAGGAAA
>Ga0066420_1000066_pt1 | contig 33452 bp, 33 predicted proteins | sample LakWasMet28_LOW6_2_FD_59547 | JGI IMG/M metagenome (GOLD analysis project Ga0066420, IMG submission 59547) | Freshwater sediment methanotrophic microbial communities from Lake Washington under simulated oxygen tension - Sediment Metagenome 28_LOW6 | ecosystem: Environmental > Aquatic >... | reverse complement strand
TCTTCGAGTGATTTTTAATAGTAATGCGACAGCTTTACTATTAAAAATTGTATCGAGAAGTTATTTTAAATTAGGTGGTTCTCGATACGATTTTTAAAGCAATACTTTTTTTATTCTTCAACATTTGTGCAGCTTTAAAAATCACTCCTGAACTGACGAGTACAATTACATTGACCTATCACAATAATTCCGACACTTCAGGATAAAGATGAAATGGGAAAAGTTATTAATTCGCCTAGTTTTTCTTCAAAAAACCCAATAACTAAATAATTAGTTTGCAAATTGAAAACTTTTGATTATATTTGCCTATGAAATCGCACTAAAAATGAGTTTGTTGCAAACAATTGAATAATCATCGAACTCCGCTGAAAATAACATATTGTGAGATAAACACCAATAAATAAAGGCGATACCATATATGACCGATGAAAAATCAAAGTTTACATATATGAAAATCCTTGTAAAGAAAACGATTTTATTTTATATCAAAAAATATCCAATGGCTGAAACGCCATTATTAATTTGGTATAACGAGTTTTCAAAATTAGAATTCAGTAATTTTAACGAACTCAAAAAAGTATATGGGAACGCAAGTATTGTAAATCATAACAGAGTTGTTTTTAATATAAAAGGAAACGATTTTCGATTGGTGGTTTCAATAAATTTTGTGCAAACGGCTTGTTATGTAATTTGGTTTGGATCACACAAAGAATATGACAAGATTAATGTGGAAACCGTTGCTTTTGATACGACAATCTTAACCGATAAAAAAATAGAATTATGAACTGGAAAGTATTAAAAACCGAGGATGATTACAACACCGCTTCAATGCGATTGATGGAAATATTCCACGCAGAACCAAACACGCCAGAGGGTGATGAGCTAGATTTACTATTGGTTTTGGTAAAGGATTATGATGAAAAACAGTACCAATTACCGGAACTTGATGCATTAGAAGTTATAAAATATAAAATGCAAGAAATGGGGTTGAAAGCCAAAGATCTTGAACCTATAATAGGAAGCAAAGGTCACGTTTCGGCAATTCTTTCAGGAAAACGAGAGATAACCTTAAAAATGGCGCAAAAACTTAAGGATTATTTTAGAATTCCTGCTGAAGTCTTTCTGCATAGTGCTTAAAAGTTTCTGATTTATTTCAGGTTTTTTCTATGTTACTCCAGTTTAAGTTTATGGTTTGGAAGGGGATGGTCATTTTAGTTTCAGTTTAAATGATTAATTAATCATTTAAACTGTATAGTATTTTTTGAAAGTCGGCTTTAAACTTATCCTTATTTTCAGCACTTGACCAAGATAAAACTTTGTAGTAGGAAGTCTTTGTTTCTACGATACCAACCAAATAATAGATTTCTATTTCTGAATCTTTATCATAATAGGTTGCGTCAAATTCAGCAAAGTTTATCTCTCCTTTTTTCTGATATTGTGGAGTTGAAAGATTTCTTTTTTCTTCATCCTTTAAAAAGTCTTTAGCAAAATCTTCGCAAAACTCATTAATTGATGAATAATTCATTTCTGCTAGGGTCAATTCCTCTTTATTGTCTTCTATTACAAAACCGTAAACATCTTTTATGTTGCTTTTGTATTGTATTGTTGCAGAGTTATTCAGCCCAATCGATTTACTCATATAATCTGGCAAACTCAGGTAAAAGATATGTCCAACTTTGTACTCTTTAAGATTTGTTTGAGCAAAAATATTCGATGTAATTAAAACTAAAATTGTAGTCAAGATTGCTGTTTTTCTTTTCATTTTGTTGTCTTTTTAAGTAAATGCTTAGGTTGGTTAAAAGTCAAATATAAACAAATCTTGGAATACTCTAATGATTAATGCATTTTATTTTGTGAGATTTATCGGAAATTGACTTTCTGTAAATCTTCTACTATTCCACCTCATTTCCCGCCTTCAACCTAATCCAAAACACAAAATAAAACAAAATCAAAATCGTCGCAATTCCCGTTACCATAAACGTTTGGCTTGCTCCAAATTGATACCAAATCAATCCTGCCAAAGAACTGGCGAGCATAGCGCAAATACTTTGAAAACCGGCGTAAGTTCCTATTGCCGTTGCCGTGTCTTTTTTGTCGGTGATGTTGCTGATCCACGCTTTGGCAATGCCTTCGGTGGCAGCGGCGTAAATTCCGTAGAGTAAAAATAGTCCAAGCAGAACGTAACTGTTCGTGCTTAATCCCATTCCTAAATACACGATTATGAATAGTGATAATCCAATAATAAATGTCTTTTTCAATCCAATTTTGTCCGCCAGAATTCCAATAAGGAAAGCGCACAAGGCATAAACCAAGTTGTAAAAAATGTAAAGTCCAATGACCAAGGTGTCGCTTAATCCGGATTGTTTCGCTTTCAACAATAAAAACACATCCGAGCTATTAAATAAAGCGAAAGCCAATAATCCAATCACTACTTTGCGGTATAACACGGGACTTTCTTTCCAATAGTTGAAGGAAACCAAAAAGGACGCAGTTTTTTTCTCTTTCGGTTGTATTTTGTTTTTGTCTTTGAGTAAAAAGGAAGCTAGAATGGCGAAAAGTCCCGGAAAAAAGGCAATGTAAAACAAGGTTTTATAATCTTCAGGATAAAAATAGAGGTAGCCCAAGGCCAATAATGGCCCTAAAACTGCGCCTAAAGTATCCATAGAACGATGAAAACCAAAAACCTTTCCTTTGGTTGCCGGAGTGGCTTCATCCGAAAGTATGGCGTCTCTGGCTCCCGTTCTTATTCCTTTTCCAAAACGGTCTATGGTTCGGGCAAAGAATATCCAAAGCGGATAAACAAAAAAAGCCATCATTGGTTTTGAAATGGCACTCAAAGTATAACCAATTTGCACAAAAGGAACTCGTTTGCCTGTATTATCCGAAAGTTTGCCAAAATAGCCTTTGCTCAATCCAGCCACGGCTTCGGCAACACCTTCAAGAATGCCAATCAGCACAATCGAAAAACCAATGGTTTTTAAATAAATGGGCATTATGGGATACAACATTTCACTTGCCATATCGGTAAACAGACTTACGAACGATAAAATCCAAACGGTACGCGTGATGTTTTTCAAGGTGATGGTTTATATTTTTTGTCATCGCGAGGAAGGAGGAATCACATAATGAGAGCAACTAATGAGATTCCTCCTTCGTCGGAATGACAATTAGATAAGGTTTTTTTCCTTCTCAAATGTAAAAAAAAAATCCCCAAATACTTTCATAATTGGGGATTGAAATCTGCTGCCTGTTTATTAGTGAACTAAAACCCAAGTTCCGTTTGCTATCAAAATTTCGGCTTTCTTGTATTTCATTTCTTGTATTTGGCCATTAGCCACATTTTGAATTTTTACCGTATCGTTACGATTGATTTTCGGCTGATCACGAACAATGGTTTCTGTAACTTGACGTTGTTGTGTTTGACCCGCTTCACGATTGGCACTTTCGCTAGAAACGATTTCGTCTTTACTGGTTTTATAATTTTCTTTTACTTTAACTTGTTTCGCCTCTTGAACTGGGGCATTTTGTTGTGGCAAATCACCTTTAAACAAGAACGAAATTACCTCTTTATTAACACCATTCAGCATCGAGCTAAACAAATTGTATGCTTCAAATTTATAGATAAGCAAAGGATCTTTTTGCTCGTGAACCGCTAATTGAACCGATTGTTTCAACTCGTCCATTTTGCGTAAATGTTTCTTCCAGGCTTCATCTACAATCGCTAAAGTGATGTTTTTTTCGAAATCGGCAACCAACTGATTTCCGTTAGTTTCATAAGCTTTTTTCAAATCAGTAACCACATTCAAAGATTTTATTCCATCAGTAAATGGAACTATGATGCGTTCGAATTGGTTGTTTTTATCTTCATAAACATTTTTGATGATAGGAAAAGCTTCTCTTGCACTACGTTCGGTCTTTTCAGTATAGAACGCAGAGGCGGCTTTGTACACTTTGCCTGTTAATTCTATTTCAGTCAATTTATTGAATTCACTTTCAGAAACTGGTGAAGTGATTGAGAAATAACGAATCAATTCAAATTCAAAATTCTTGAAATCGTTTGTCAATTTATTGTCAGTTGCAATTAAATCACAAGTGTCATACAGCATATTGGCAATGTCTAGTTTCAATCGTTCTCCGTGCAATGCGTGACGACGACGTTTGTAAACCACCTCACGTTGCGCATTCATAACGTCATCATATTCCAATAAACGTTTACGAACACCAAAGTTATTTTCCTCAACTTTTTTCTGCGCACGTTCAATAGATTTGGTCATCATCGAATGCTGGATTACTTCGCCTTCCTGCAATCCCATTCTGTCCATCACTTTTGCAACTCTTTCAGAACCGAACAAACGCATCAGGTTGTCTTCGAGCGAAACATAAAACTGGGAACTTCCCGGGTCACCTTGACGACCGGCACGACCACGTAACTGGCGGTCAACACGACGCGAATCGTGACGTTCCGTACCTACGATTGCCAAACCACCGGCGGCTTTTACCTCTGGTGTAAGTTTGATATCGGTTCCACGACCAGCCATATTGGTGGCAATGGTCACAACTCCTGGTTTTCCGGCTTCTTCAACAATTTGTGCTTCTTGTTTGTGCATTTTTGCATTCAAAACATTGTGGGCAACACCGCGCATTTTCAGCATTCGGCTCAATAATTCCGAAATTTCGACTGATGTTGTTCCAATCAAAACGGGTCTTCCGGCTTGTGATAATTGGGTTACATCTTCGATTACGGCATTGAATTTTTCGCGGGTAGTTTTGTAAATTAAATCTTCTTTGTCCTCACGTACCATTGGTCTATTCGTAGGAATTTCTACAACATCCAATTTATATATTTGCCATAACTCCCCAGCTTCGGTAACGGCAGTTCCAGTCATACCGGCTAGTTTGCTGTACATCCTGAAATAATTTTGCAAGGTAACCGTTGCGAAGGTTTGGGTTGCATCTTCAATTTTCACGCTTTCCTTGGCTTCAATCGCCTGGTGCAAACCGTCAGAATAACGGCGTCCATCCATAATACGACCGGTTTGCTCATCGACAATCATAATTTTGTTGTCCATAATCACGTATTCGACATCTTTTTCGAAAAGTGTGTAAGCTTTTAAAAGTTGTGTCAAAGTGTGAATACGTTCGCTTTTTACACCGAAATCTTGGAATAATTTTTCCTTTTCCTCAGCCTCGGCATCTTTAGCCAAATTTTTCTTTTCGATGGCGGCAATTTCGGTTCCAATGTCTGGCAAAACGAAGAAATCGCTGTCTGTATCTCCCGAAAGGAATTTGATTCCGTTATCGGTCAATTCTACCTGATTGTTTTTTTCTTCAATTACAAAATACAAAGCTTCATCCACTTTTGGCATTTCGCGATTGTTGTCCTGCATATATTGATTTTCGGTTTTTTGAAGCAATTGTTTGATTCCCTCTTCACTCAAAAACTTAATTAATGCTTTATTTTTTGGCAAACTTCTGTGCGCTCTCAATAATAAAAAACCTCCGTCTTTTGTATTACCTTCCTTGATTAATTTTTTGGCTTCAGCTAAAAAACCATTGGCTAATTGTCTTTGAAGACTTACCAAGTTTTCGATTTTTGGTTTCAACTCATTAAATTCGTGACGATCGCCTTGTGGCACTGGTCCAGAAATAATCAATGGAGTTCTGGCATCATCAATCAAAACCGAATCGACCTCATCTACAATGGCATAATTGTGTTTTCGTTGCACTAAATCCTCTGGCGAATGCGCCATATTATCCCTCAAATAATCGAAACCAAATTCGTTATTGGTTCCGTAAGTGATATCAGAATCGTATGCTTTTTTTCGTCCTTCAGAATTGGGTTGGTGGTTGTCAATACAATCCACGGTTAAGCCGTGAAATTCAAATAATGGCGCTTTCCAAGTGCTGTCACGTTTTGCCAAGTAATCATTTACGGTTACCAAATGCACGCCGTTTCCGGTCAAGGCATTCAAATAAAGCGGCAAAGTTGCTACCAATGTTTTTCCTTCACCCGTTTGCATTTCGGCAATTTTACCTTCGTGCAAAACCATTCCGCCTATCAACTGGACATCATAATGAATCATATCCCAAGTAATTTGCTTTCCTGCGGCATTCCATGAATTTGCCCATAGAGCATTGTCTCCATCAAGCGTAATATAACTTTTCGTGGCCGAAAGTTCACGATCTTTAGCCGTTGCAGTTACTTTTATTTGAGTATTTTCTTTAAATCTTCTGGCAGTTTCTTTAACAACGGCAAAAGCTTCCGGAAGAATATCCATTAACGTTTTTTCCGAAATGTCGTAAGCTTCTTTTTCCAAAGCGTCAATCGCCAGATAAATATCTTCGCGTTTGTCAATATCTTCGATGCTTTCGGCTTCTAGTTTAAGTGAAGCAATTTTAGAGTCTTTCTCGTCTCGAGCCTGTTTTATTTTGTCTTTGAAAAAGGTTGTTCTGGCTCGAAGATCATCGTGTGATAATGCTGCCAAACCACTTTCAAAAGTCTTTATTTTAGATAAATAAGGTTGTAATGCCTTTACGTCTTTTTGGGATTTGTCTCCAACAAATATTTTAAGTATGCTATTTATGAAAGTCATAATATATTTTGTATTTCTATTTTGTAAATGTGTGCAAATTTAAACAAAAAAAAAGCCTCTTTTGAGACTTTTTCCTTGAGATATTTTTTTAATATTCATCCTCATTCCAAAGATAATCTTCGTCAGTAGGATAATCCGGCCAAATTTCTTCCATCGATTCATATATCTCCCCTTCATCCTCTATTGACTGTAAGTTTTCCACTACTTCTAATGGTGCTCCAGCTCTAATGGCGTAGTCGATAAGTTCATCTTTGTTAGCAGGCCACGGCGCATCGCTTAAGTAGGATGCTAGTTCTAATGTCCAATACATCTTTATGTCTGTTTAGTTTTGTGCAAAAATAAATTTTTTACTGAAAAAGACAAGTAAAAATTGATTTATTTTTAATTAAAGTTAAGAACGTTTTTTTTGTTTCAAGTTTTAGGTTCAAAGTTTCAAGTTTTGAGCTTGTAAACTGCGACTGCAAAGTGAATGCTATTTCCTCGGAATCCATTTCACTTCTTCCGCTTGCAGGTCAAATGACAACTTTCGTGCCAATACAAAAAGGTAGTCAGAAAGTCGGTTTAAGTACTTAATTGCAATTTCAGGAACAGCTTCATTATGGTCTAAATGTACTGTTAGTCGTTCTGCTCGACGGCAAACGCAACGGGCAATATGACAATATGACACGGTTGTATGGCCGCCAGGTAAAACAAAATGAGTCATTGGCGTAAGCGAATTTTCCATAGTATCAATTTCGGTTTCGAGCAATTCAATATCGCTTTCTACAATTCCAAGATTTTGCAGCCGATTTTCACCGCTTTTCAACACTTCTTTTTCGGGAGGTGTGGCAAGAATGGCGCCAATGGTAAACAATCGATCTTGAATTTCAATTAGGATTTTTTTATAATGTGGGTTCATTTCCTGATCACGAATCAGCCCGATATAGGAATTCAATTCGTCAACCGTTCCGTAACTTTCTATACGAATATGGTCTTTTGGAACTCGTGTTCCGCCAAAAAGTGCCGTTGTTCCTTTGTCGCCAGTTTTGGTGTAGATTTTCATTTTAAATGGTTAATCGGTTATTTGTTTATTCGGTTAATCGATTAAACAAATAACCGATTAACCAAATATTACCTCGTTGTGTCGCTCTCCACCATTCCATCTCTCAAACGAATGATTCTTTTGGCGTGAGCAGCTATTTCTTCTTCGTGGGTTACTACAATTATGGTGTTGCCGTTTTTGTGAATTTCATCTAAAAGGCTCATAATTTCTTCGGATGTCTTGCTGTCTAAATTTCCTGTGGGCTCATCGGCAAGAATTATAGATGGTTTGTTGACCAAAGCGCGGGCAATAGCCACTCGTTGTCTTTGTCCTCCCGAAAGTTGGTTGGGCTGGTGATCCATTCTGTCTTCGAGGTTTACCTGCTGTAAAACTTTGGTAGCACGGGCTCTTCTTTCTGTCTTGGAATATCCTGCATATATCATTGGCAAAGCTACATTGTCGAGAGCAGTAGTTCTGGGTAAAAGGTTGAATGTTTGAAAAACAAAACCAATTTCTTTGTTGCGGATTTCAGCCAATTCATCGTCGTGCATCTGGCTTACGTCTTTCCCGTTGAGAATATAAGTTCCTGAAGTTGGCGTGTCTAAACAACCCAAAAGATTCATCAAAGTAGATTTTCCTGAACCTGAAGGTCCCATAAGTGCGACATATTCACCTTTGTTTATTTCCAAATCTATGCCTTTTAACACATAAACAATTTCGTTTCCAAGTGCAAAATCTCTTTTGATGTTGGTTATTTTTATTAATGGCTTCATTTAGATATACAATTTACGGTTTTAAAAGTACGAAATGTAATTTCAAATATAAGTGTTTGGTTTTTATAAATTGTTACAATTTTCTTATCGATAAAAAAATCAAGGCATATTAATTTTAACCCTTTGTGAACTTTCTGAAAATCTTTGTGCTCTTTGCTGTTAAATCAAACCCGAATCACAAAATGCTCCTTCTCCTGTTCTTTTCTAAAGAAAACCAAACCCCATTGAAAAGTATCGATCGTGACGGTAACTTTGGGATGTTTTTTTATGATTTTCCAAGCTTCTTGCATTTCCTTTGACCAATGAATATCATCGAAAATCCAAACGCTTTCGTTAGAAATTGTAGGTAATAAAAGTTCAAAATAATCAAGTGTGGCTTGTTTTGAATGGTTTCCGTCAAAATAGATGAGTTTAAAGTTTAAAGTTTGCTTCTTCCGTTCGTTATCGCTCGGGTGAAGTTTCAAGTTGATCAAATAACTATTAAACTCTGTTACAACTAAATTAATATTATTGATATTGAACTTTTGAAATTGCAATTGACATTGATTGGCTGTTTCCGGGCAACCTTCCAATGTTACAATTGAAGTTTTTGGATTCCCCAAGGCTAGGGCAGAAGTGGCTAATCCTAATGAAGTTCCGATTTCTAAAATTGAATTTGGCTGAAAATAATTCGTGATCCTAAATAATAATTCAGCACGTTTTTTTGTGATTCCAGCGGTTTTGGCAATCTTCGCAATTTGTCTTTTATTCGATTTAAAAACTTTCGAACCCGCACCAAAATCGGTTACTTCAATCGTGTTTTTGTTTTTTAAAAGAGAGTTTCGATAGTTTTTTAAAACTTGGTATTCGGGTTTTGGTTTACTGTCATAAAAGCATTTGGTAACCAGATTAAACACAAATGGCGAATGCACTCCGTGTTCGTTCTTGGATTTCCAAAGGAATTTGAGGTATGATTTTATTTGGTGTAACATAATTTTGCAAACTACGCACGAAGATACAAAGCCATTTTGCAAAAAGGGAATTTTATCAATAAAAACGCTAATCAGGGATTCAGAAGATTACAAGCCAAATGCTTGTTGAATTTTAGTTAGTTTACTGAAATCAATTTCACGTCAAAAATAAGCACCGAGCCTCCTGGAATAGGACCATTTGAATTACTTCCATATCCTAAATGAGCCGGTATCAAAAGGATACCGTTTCCGCCAGTTTTAAAATAAGGAATACCTTCTGTCCAGCCTTTTATAACTTGGTTTAAGCCGAAAGAAATTCCTGCGGAACCACTTTGGTCGAATACAGATCCATTAGTAAAATAACCTTTATAAGCTACTGTTACATTAGACGTTGCAGTGGGTTGTGCTCCAGTTCCTGGGTTGGTAATTACATAATACAAACCGGTATCGCTTCTTACGGCAGTTAAATTATTTTTGGTAATATAGTTCTTGATTTCCAGTTCGTTTTTAGCAACATAATCAATATTTGCGCCTTTATCTTTAGAGCAAGAAATAAAAAGAGTCAAGGCTAATAGTGCTGATAACAGATGTTTCATTGGTAAGGAATTTTTTTTCTGGCAAATGTAGTAAAACCCAATGAATACTTCTGATAGCAGGATTATAATTTTTTTTCTGGCAAAAGTGTAATAAATAACTGCAAAACGAAATTTCCAAATACGTACCATAAATAAGCAAAACCACTAAACATTACAATCATAAAAGGGGCAAAGCAAATCATAACTACAACTCCTTTTAAGCCATAATAATCGACATCGTTAAAGTTTACTGGCATAAGACCAAAACTGACCAAGATTACAAACAATACTAAAAAGGGTAAATAAGCAAATGAAAATATTACAAAAATCTTTTTAAATAAAGAGTTGGGCTTTCCAGCATATTTCGATAAAGAGGTTTTTAAGTTCATAGGATTTATGTTTTTATTGTTGCTCTAGTTTATGGGCACAGAAAGCAATTCTGCGCTAACGCCGTGAAGATATATCTGCGCGGTCGGGTTTAGACAATGACTTTTTTAAATTCTTTTATAGCCTTTATTCTATTGATCATATTATTTATTAAATCAATCGTTGAGTCATCTTTATTAAAATTAACCAATATACTAGTTAATTCTTTTTTTATTGATTTATTTAAAGCAAACATTTTTTTTCCTAACTTTTGGTCAGACATTCCCGCATCTGTCGTAAAATAGTCAATAAATAGAATTAATAAATATGCTTGATATATAGAAGGGTTATAATATCCAGTATGAGAATCGTACAAATATTTATTTTGTTCATTATTCCTATAATTACCTGATGAAATCATATTTAAATGAGTGTGTTCACACAAGTATGAGTATAATGTTTTATGTAATGCAATCTCATATTCAGATTCTAGATTTTCAGCCATTTTTGTTATAGACAGCCCAAAATCTTCGATATTACCTGTTTTTGGATTAAAAATTTTATTCTTTTGTAGACGTCCGTTTTTGCCTAATGGATGTGAAAGCTGATTAGTAGATATACCCAAAGTTTTGTAGGTGAAATGATAAATTTCACTGGGTGTTTTAGATACATATTTTATAGCTAAATAACTCTCATAAATTGTTCTGATGATTATTTGAGAATCTTCTTGAAAAAAATTATCAGCTAATATTATGGACGCTCTAAATGATTTATAACTTTTAGTAAATGCAAAAAAATAAAGTCGTGAAATAAATCTTTAAATTCGATTTCACTTTGATCTTTTAGAATACAAATCACTCCGCCTTTTATATCAATTAGTTTTTCAAATAGTGACAATTGAGAATTAATTAGTTTTCTTAAGGCTAATATTTCTGCTTTGCCATCAAGTAAAAAATCTGGAATTGTATCTATTGAAACTCTATTTTTCATCTGATTATGAATGACGTATATTTATATAAGAAAAATTGTTTTATCAAATATATATATTATTACAAATCAATCAGAAAATTTTGTTGAGTTTGTCCCGTATTATTTTTGAAATGGACAAGCATTTTAACTTAAAAACAACAACCCCAACATTTTCAGCGTTACCGCTAAAAGTGTTGGGGTTGTGTGTCAATAATTAGACTCTTTTGTCATTGCGAGGAACGAAGCAATCACATAACGAGAGCAACAAATGAGATTGCTTCGTGCCTCGCAATGACATTCTAACCCTCTATCTTCGCACTTAGCTCAAACCATCTTTCTTCCCGATCTTCAATTTTAGTGATAATATTTTCCAGTTCTTTGGCTTTCTTTTCAATATCAGCATCCGCAACTTTTCCATCAGAAAAAAGTTGTTCGATTTTAGCTTTTTCGATCTCTAAATCTTTGATTTCTCTTTCGATTTTCTGATATTCTTTTTGTTCGTTGAATGTTAAATTACCGGTTGGATTATTTTGTTTCCAGTCTTTCTTTTCGGCTTTGTTGTCTTCTTTTTGAGCAACATCGGCACTGTCTTCGTAGGTTCTAAAATCAGAGTAATTTCCAGGAAAAGTTTCGATCTCTCCCTGTCCTCTGAAAACAAATAATTGATCCACGATTTTGTCCATAAAGTAACGGTCGTGTGAGACCACAAGCAAACATCCCGGATAGTCTAAAAGAAAACTTTCCAAGACATTCAAAGTCACGATATCCAAATCATTAGTGGGTTCATCCAGAATCAGGAAGTTGGGGTTTTGGATTAAAACGGTACACAAATACAATCGTTTCAACTCACCACCGCTCAATTTTTCTACATAATCGTATTGTTTTTTCGAGTCAAAAAGGAAACGCTCCAGCAATTGAGAAGCCGAAATCAATCTCCCCTTCGTTAACGGAATAAATTCTCCGTATTCCTTGATGACATCAATCACGCGCTGACCCGGTTTTGGGTTAATTCCACCTTGGGTGTAATACCCAATTTTGATGGTTTCGCCAACGACCACTTTTCCGGAATCCAAAGGCAAAGTTCCTGTCAACAAATTCAAGAAGGTCGATTTCCCGGTTCCGTTTTTCCCGATGATGCCAATGCGTTCGCCACGCTGAAAATCAAAACTGAAATTGTCCAAAATCACTCGATCTTTAAATTTTTTGGAAATCTTGTGAAGCTCGATAATCTTGCTTCCCATTCGTTCCATATTGATTTCGAGTTCGACCTTGTTTTCGCGACGGCGACTTTGTGCTTTTTCCTTGATTACGTAAAAATCGTCTTGACGCGATTTACTCTTGCAAGTACGCGCTTTCGGTTGGCGGCGCATCCATTCCAGTTCTTTGACGAACAAGTTTTGGGCTTTGTCCACACTCGAATTTTCGGAAGCAATTCGCTCTTCTTTTTTCTCTAAATAATAAGAATAATTTCCTTTGTATTGGTATATTTTTCCGTTGTCCAATTCGATGATTTCGTTGCAAACACGTTCGAGGAAGAAACGGTCGTGCGTCACCATAAATAAGGTGATATTTTCTTTGGCAAAATAGCTTTCGAGCCATTCAATCATCTCCAAATCCAGATGATTCGTGGGTTCATCCAGAATCAATAAATCGGGACGATTAATTAAAATGATGGCCAATGACAAACGTTTTTTCTGTCCACCCGAAAGGTTTTTTACTTTGAGTTTAAAGTCTTCCAACTTCAATTTGAACAAGATTTGCTTGAATTGGGTTTCAAAATCCCAAGCATTGTGTTGATCCATTCCGTCAAAAGCTTTTTGGTAGGCATCTTCATCTTCGGGGTTTTCCAATGCTTTTTCGTAGGCTTCGATTACCTTCAAACTCTCGTTATCCGAAGCAAAAATGCTTTCTTCAATAGTTAACTCGTCTTGCAGTTTATTGTCTTGAGACAAAAAAGCCATTCGAATACTTTTTCTTAATACCACTTGTCCAGTATCAGGCTCGTCAAAACCATTTATGATGTTCATAATCGTGATTTTTCCTGAGCCGTTTTTGGCTATAAAAGCAATTTTTTGGTCTTTGTTAATCCCGAACGAAATGTCTTTAAAAAGTGTACGATCTCCAAAGGATTTTGAAATATTTTCTACTGATAAGTAATTCACAAGTGTATTTTTTTGCAAAAGTAGGGTTTTTGATTTTAAACTTTGCAACTTAAAATATACCTTTGAAAAATGCAACTATCCATCATCATCCTCAATTACAACGTTCGCTATTTTCTGGAGCAGTGTGTTTTAAGCGTCGAAAGAGCTTTAAATAACATTGATGGCGAAATTATTGTGGTAGATAACAATTCATCTGACGACAGTTGTGTAATGATGAAGCAGCGTTTTCCGAACATCAAACTCATCGAAAATAAGGAAAATCTTGGTTTTCCAAAAGGGAATAATATTGGTGTAAGCCAGGCAAAAGGGGAATATATTTGCATCCTAAATCCAGATACTGTTGTCGCCGAAGATACTTTTGCCAAAGTGTTGGCTTTCGCCAAAAAGCAAAAAGATCTTGGAATCATCGGTGTAAAACTCATCGATGGAACAGGGAATTTCTTGCCGGAAAGTAAACGAGGAATTCCAACACCATTTGTGGCTTTTACAAAAATTACCGGCTTGTATAAAATCTTCCCAAAAGCATTTGGCAAATATTATGCCCATCATTTATTAGAAAATGAAACTGGAAAAGTTGAGATTCTTGTAGGCGCTTTTATGCTGATGGAACGCGATTTGTATAATGAAATTGGTGGTTTCGACGAGAACTGTTTTATGTATTCTGACGATGTCGATTTGAGTTATATGGCGTTACAAAAAGGAAAATCGAATTTTTATTTTCATGAAACTTCTGTCATTCATTATAAAGGAGAAAGCACAATTAAGGATTTGACATATATGAAACGTTCTCAAGACGCTATGAATTTCTTCTATAAAAAGCATTTTCGGGCATCTTTTTTATTCTCCCTTTTTATGAAAATTGGAATTGTCTTTTTTTCGTTAGTAAAAATGTTTCGAGGAAAACCAAAACCAAAATCATCACCGGATAATTATATTCTGATTTCTGATGACAAAAAATTGAAAGAAAAATTAGAAAATCAGTTTAAAAAACCGGTAAAACTTCAAAATTTACCACAAACGTTTTCGAAAAACGTGGCCGCCGAGATTATTTTTGACCAAAATCATCTCGATTTCAGGTCTATAATTGAGGCATTCGAAGCAAATAAAAAGAACGGTTTTACTTTTAAAATAATTCCTAAATCGGCTGATTTTATGATTGGTAGCAACAGTAGTTCTGATAGAGGTGAGGTTATTAAAATGTTGATAAATTGATTTAATATTTTTGATTTATGAATTCGTGTAAATTTGTGTAATTCGTGGTTAAAACTAAATATAATCACTAATTTTGCAAGCAGAAAACTAAAACCACCTTCATAGGTAACAATATGGCAAGATTTGAATTGAAACTTCCAAAAATGGGAGAAAGTGTTGCGGAAGCGACCATCACAAATTGGTTGAAACAAGTTGGCGATAAAATCGAAGCTGATGAGGCTGTGCTTGAAATCGCTACGGATAAAGTTGACAGCGAGGTGCCAAGTGAAGTTTCAGGAATTTTAGTGGAGCAATTGTTCGGTAAAGACGATTTGGTTCAAGTGGGTCAGACGATTGCTATTATCGAAACCGAAAGTGATGCATTTTCAGAAATTTTGAAACAAGAAATTGCTGCTCCTGTTGAAGTTGCAGAAATTGAAAAAAGCATTGAAGTTGCCAAAGAAACTGCTGCAACTCCAGCTAATTTCTCTTCATCTGAAAAATTCTTTTCTCCATTAGTAAAAAATATTGCTAAAGAAGAAGGTATTTCAGTTGCTGAACTTGAAAATATTTCTGGTTCAGGAAAAGACGGAAGAGTTACCAAAGAAGATATTTTGAAATTTGTCGCTGATAGAAAAATGGAGCCAAAAGCCACGAGCCACGAGCCTGTTATTTCTAAACCGGCGCCAATTATACAACCACCAATACCAGTTTCAGTTAATGGAGGTGACGAAATCATTGAAATGGACAGAATGCGCAAGCTGATTTCCGGTTATATGGTGGCTTCGGTGCAAACTTCAGCTCACGTACAATCTTTCATCGAAGTCGATGTCACTAATATTGTAAAATGGAGAAATAAAGTCAAAGATACTTTCGAAAAAAGGGAAGGAGAGAAGCTGACTTATACACCTATTTTTATGGAGGCTGTTGCCAAAGCGTTGAAAGATTTCCCGATGATGAATATTTCTGTCGATGGTGACAATATCATCAAAAGAAAAAATATAAATCTGGGAATGGCGGCTTCATTGCCCAACGGAAATTTGATTGTTCCGGTTATTAAAAATGCGGACCAATTAAATTTAGTCGGAATGGCAAAAGCCGTAAATGACCTTGGAAACCGAGCTAAAACAGGAAAACTTAAACCAGACGATACTCAAGGAGGAACTTATACGGTTACCAATGTAGGGACTTTTGGAAGCGTTTTTGGAACTCCAATTATCAATCAGCCACAAGTGGGAATTTTGGCTCTAGGTGCAATTCGAAAAGTACCAGCCGTTATAGAAACTCCCGAAGGTGATTTCATTGGCATTCGCCAAAAAATGTTCTTGTCACACAGTTATGACCATCGTGTTGTTGATGGAGCATTGGGAGGAACTTTTGTGAAGCGTGTTGCGGATTATCTGGAAGCTTTTGATGTGGAAAGAGATTTTTAATTTAGTATAATTTGCATTAAGCCCGACAGTCTTTTAAACTTGTCGGTTTTTTTATTTTTGTCCAAAACTTTTTTAAATAATCGATGAACAGTAAGTTCAAAAAGATATATTTGTCATTTTAAAATTTATAAATGGAGCTCAAACTTAATAAACCAATTTGTTTTTTCGACCTAGAAACCACAGGAATTGATGTCGCCAAAGATCGAATTGTTGAAATATCAATCTTCAAAGTTTTTCCTAACGGAAATAAAGAAAGCAAAACTTGGTTGGTCAACCCAACTATTCCAATTCCTCCGCAATCGACTGCCATTCACGGAATCAGTAATGAAAAAGTAGCCAACGAGCCAACATTCAGAGAGTTGGCTTCTCAAGTTTACAATATGATTAAAGACTCAGATTTAGCAGGATACAATTCGGACCGTTTTGATATTCCATTGTTGGCCGAAGAATTGCTTCGCGCTGGAGTAGATTTTGATATGAAAAACCGAGTTTCGGTCGATGTACAAACCATTTTTCATAAAATGGAAGAAAGAACATTGAGCGCAGCCTTAAAATTTTATTGCAATAAACAAATTGAAAATGCGCATTCTGCCGAGGCCGATACAATGGCGACTTACGAGATTATGAAAGCGCAACTCGATCGTTATCCTGAATTGGCAAATGATATAAAAGCGCTTTCAGAATTTACCACCAGAAAAAAAATTGCGGATTTTGCTGGAATGATAGCCTTTGATGATGATGATGATGAAATTTTTGCCTTCGGGAAACACAAAGGAGTAAAAGTTGATAAAGTTTTAGAAACAGAACCAGGGTATTTTAGTTGGATACAAAATGCCGATTTTCCTTTGTATACCAAAAAAGTTCTGACAGCAATTAAGCTTAGAAAATTAAACAATAAATTGAACTAATTTTTGAATCTAAGACAATGAAAATCATCTGCATCGGTAGGAATTATGTCAATCATATAGAAGAATTACAAAACGTGCGACCAACGGAACCAGTAATTTTTATGAAACCTGACTCGGCGGTTTTGTTGAAACAACACCCATTTGTTATTCCAGATTTTTCACAAGATATTCATCACGAAATTGAAATTATTGTGCGAATAAACAAAGTCGGAAAACACATTGACGCTAAGTTTGCTCACAAGTATTATGATGAAATCAGCGTGGGAATTGACTTCACGGCTAGGGATGTGCAAGACCAATTAAAATCGAAAGGATTGCCGTGGGAAAAAGCCAAGGCTTTCGACGGTTCAGCTGTCATAGGAGAATTTTTGCCAAAAAATCAATTTAATTCATTGGAAAATATTACTTTTGAATTGACCAACAATAATAAAACTGTCCAAAAAAGCAATTCTAGCCATATGTTGTGGAAAATTGACGAGCTAATTTCGTTTATTTCTCGATATTTCACGCTAAAAATTGGAGACATAATTTTTACCGGAACTCCTGAAGGTGTAGCAGTAGTTAAACCAGATGATGTTTTGGAAGGATTTTTAGAGGGAAATAAACTATTTAGAATACATATAAAATAATGGCACTACATTACAACTTAGCAAAAGTGTACGCACTTTCAGATAACGACCCGGAATTTGTTATGCAAATCGTGACGTTATTTGTTACAGAAGTTCCTGAGGATTTATTGCAAATCAAAGAAGGAATTAAAAAGAAAGACCATAAACATGCTTATGCTTTTGCTCATAAAGTCAAGCCAACTTTAGATTTGCTTGGTTTAAACGTAGCTTTCGAAGAAATTCTTCAAGTCGAAGCTTGGACAAAAGCAGAAGGAGAAAAGAAAGAAATAAAGGAAACTTTTAAAAGCATTAAGAGTCAAGTAAGCGATGCTGTCAAGGAATTGAAGAAGGATTTCGATTTGTAAGAAGTTATTTCCAGCCGTGTGTTTCAATTTTTTTTGAAAACCACATTTTCCAAAAATAAAAAAGGAGCTTCCGTTGGGCGCTCTTTTTTGTATAGAAAAAGTAATTTTCATAAAGAAAACTTTTTCCTGTCGGTAGAGAGGTCAGGGCTGGTTTAGATTTCAGATTTTATTTGTAGTTGAAAAATACTCCAAATTCTAAATTTTAATCACTAAAATCAAAAATGAAAGCAACTATAATAACCATTGGAGACGAAATCCTAATAGGTCAAATTGTCGATACGAATTCGGCTTTTATTGCTAAATCGTTGGACAGAATTGGGGTTGAGGTTCACGAAATAATTTCAATAAGTGATAATAAACAACATATTCTGGATACATTTGACAAGCTTCAAAATAAGGTTGATTTGGTCATCATTACCGGTGGGCTCGGGCCAACAAAAGATGATATAACCAAGAAAACTTTCTGCGATTATTTTGGAGATGAACTGGTTATTGATCAAGAAGTTCTCAAACACGTAACTCAACTTATAGAAGGTTTTTACAAACGACCAATTACCCAAATAAACAAAGACCAAGCACTTGTTCCTTCGAAATGTACCATTCTTCACAATCAAGTAGGAACCGCCCCAGGTATGTGGATGAAAAAAGAAAATACCGTTTTTGTTTCGCTTCCAGGAGTTCCTTTCGAAATGAAATATTTGGTAGAAAATGTAATAATTCCCAAACTGGTTCAGGAATATAAACGACCATATATTATTCATAAAACGATTCTTACTTATGGTCAAGGAGAAAGTTTGGTTGCAGAGCGTATTGAAAATTGGGAAAATAATTTACCTGAATTCATCAAATTAGCTTATTTGCCAAATCCTGGACGAGTTCGTTTGAGACTTTCGGCAAGAGGAACCGACAAGAAATTATTAGAGAAATCCATCGAAGAAAATATAGTTTCACTAGCGAAAATCATTGGTGATATTATTGTGGGATTCGATGATGATGAGACTATCGAAACTGTCGTGGGGCATCTTTTGAAACAGCAAAATAAAACCATTTCGACTGCCGAAAGTTGTACGGGAGGGAAAATCGCACAGGTTTTAACCTCGGTCTCCGGTGCTTCAAAATATTTCAAAGGAAGCGTGGTTTCTTATGCGACTGAAACTAAAATTAATGTTTTGGGAATACCTGAAAATTTAATAAAAGAACATTCTGTTGTGAGTGCCGAAGTTGTAAAACAAATGGCAATTAATGTAAAAAACATAATGAAAACGGACTATGCAATTGCCACCACTGGAAATGCCGGTCCAGCCAAAGGAGATTCAAATGCCGAAGTAGGAACCGTTTTTATTGCATTGGCAACGCCAAATAATGTGATTGTTGAGGAGTTTAATTTTGGTCAACCACGTGAAAAAGTGATAGATAGAACCGTGATTAAGAGCATAGAAATGTTGAGGAAAGAAATTTTGAAAAATGTGCTTTAATTTTTTGCTTCATCCGTTTATTTTTCTTTTCTTTGCACCCTGATTTTGAATAACGATAAAAGATAAGAATAATGTCAAGAGTTTGTGACCTTACGGGTAAAAGAGCGATGGTAGGAAATAACGTTTCTCACGCTATGAATAAAACTAAGAGAAAATTTTCTGTAAACTTAGTTAAAAAGCGTTTTTATCTTCCAGAAGAAGACAGATGGATTACTTTAAGAGTAGCTGCATCTACGGTAAAAACAATTAACAAAAATGGAATCGCTGCAGTTTTGAAAAAAGCACAAGCAGGCGGATTTATTAAATAATCCATTCCTAAATATATATCAAGATGGCAAAGAAAAGCAAAGGCAATAGAATCCAAGTAATTTTAGAATGTACTGAACACAAAACATCAGGTGTTGCAGGGACTTCAAGATACATAACAACAAAGAACAAAAAAAATACTCCAGACAGATTAGAGATTAAAAAATTTAATCCAATCTTAAAACGTGTAACTGTTCATAAAGAAATTAAATAATTAGAGATTTTAATAAAATCTCAAATGCTTGCATTAGAGATTGATTAAAATATAAAAAAACATTTAAATCATGGCAAAGAAAACCGTAGCATCATTACAAACAGCTTCTAAAAGATTATCAAAAGCCATCAAAATGGTAAAATCTCCAAAAACTGGCGCATATACATTCGTAGAATCTATTATGGCTCCTGAAGCAGTTGATGAATTCTTGAAAAAGAAATAATTCTTAAAAGCATTATATAGAATAGCTACTTTCATTCGGAAGTAGCTTTTTTATTTTCTATATTTACCGTTAGAAAAACATATTGGCTTTTTCGGGCTAGTTCCTTTTCTTAATACTATTTATAAAATGAGTTTTTTTAAAAAAATATTTTCTTCAGAGAAAAAGGAGACCTTAGACAAAGGTCTAGAAAAATCAAAAACAACTTTCTTTTCAAAGTTAACCAAGGCTGTTGCCGGTAAATCAAAGGTTGACGATGAAGTATTGGACAACTTGGAGGAAATTCTTGTTTCCTCGGATGTTGGCGTAAATACAACTCTAAAAATAATTACCCGAATAGAAAAACGCGTTTCCGAAGATAAATTCCTTGGAACAGATGAACTCAATCAAATCCTTCGGGAGGAAATTGCCGGTTTGCTTTCAGAAACTAATTCTGGTGAAGCTACTGAATTCATAATTCCAATCGATACAAAACCTTATGTTTTGATGGTTGTTGGCGTAAACGGTGTTGGCAAGACTACTACTATTGGCAAATTGGCATACCAATTCAAAAAACAGGGATATAAAGTGGTTCTTGGTGCTGCCGACACTTTTCGTGCTGCGGCTATTGATCAATTGCAAATTTGGGCAGACAGAGTTGGCGTTCCCATCGTAAGACAAAATATGGGGAGTGATCCTGCTTCAGTCGCATTTGACACTTTGCAATCAGCAGTCGCTCAAAACGCCGACATTGTTATTATTGATACAGCTGGACGTTTGCATAATAAAATCAACCTGATGAACGAATTGACCAAAGTAAAACGAGTGATGCAAAAAGTCGTTGCAGATGCACCACACGATGTTTTATTGGTTCTTGATGGGTCAACAGGGCAAAATGCTTTTGAGCAAGCCAAACAATTTACTGCGGCTACCGAAGTGACTTCACTTGCCGTTACAAAACTCGACGGAACTGCAAAAGGGGGTGTTGTTATCGGGATTTCTGACCAATTCCAAATTCCTGTAAAATACATTGGAGTAGGAGAAGGAATCGAAGATTTGCAGGTCTTCAATAAATACGAATTTGTAGATAGTTTCTTTAAATAATAGACAATGAATTTTTCTTCTTTCAAAAATATCTCTCCAATTTATCTCTATTTTCTGAGTCTCATTTCGTTTGTTTTGTGCAATACCCTTCGGGAACAAAATGTGGTTTTGTATTATGTTTTTCTCTTTTTGGGAGCGATATTTTTTATCCTTGGGTTTTTTAAAAGAATGAAAAACAGATAGTCGAATGAAAAATATAGCTAGATTTTTAATCATTTCGTTTCTTTTTATCTCTTGCCAGCAAAGGATAAAACCAGGTGATATATCTATAATTAACGGCTATTGGGAAATAGAAAAAGTTGTTTTTGACCAAGGAAAAGACAAGGCTTACACCATAAATGAAAGTTATGATTATTTCCAGATTGACAACAATAACACAGGTTTCAGGAAGAAAGTAATGCCGCAATTGGACGGCACTTTCATTGCAAATGATGCATTTGAAAATGTAAAAGTGCGTTTCGAAAATAACAAAGTATTTTTTGATTATTCTACTCCTTATGCAAAATGGAGCGAGGAATTGATTGTGATTTCCGAGAATAAATTAGTCTTTAAAAATGCCGAGAAAAAGGAATATCACTACAAGAAAGCGGGACAAATAAATATTCTAGGCAATGGCAAAAAGACTAAATAATCAAAGTACCGTTGGTGATGTTTTGAAACAAATTATTCAAGACAATAAATTGCAACCAGGAATGGATCAAATTGACGTCAAGGATGCTTGGAAAAATCTTATGGGAAACGGCGTGAATTATTATACAAAAAACGTTGTCTTGAAAGGAAGTACTTTATATGTCGAGCTTTCTTCGGCAGTCTTGCGTGAGGAATTAAGCCAGGGAAAATCAAAAATTATGGTGATGATTAACGAGGAGCTGAAACGCGACGTGGTTAAGGATGTTGTTTTGAGGTAATCAGATAGCAGGTTTTAGGTGGCAGATTTCAGGCTGTAAATAATGAGTATAAGAAAATCCAGTTCAAATTTCGAACTGGATTTTGCATTTTATAGATTTTAACTGCGTTCTGCTGTCTGAAATCTGCAATCTAAAATTAAAACTGCTCTCTTCCTGCAAAATGGAAAGCACCTTCGATAGCTGCATTTTCGTCACTGTCAGAACCGTGAACTGCATTTTCGCCAATAGAAGTCGCATATGCTTTACGAATTGTTCCTTCGGCAGCATCGGCAGGATTTGTTGCTCCAATCAAAGTTCTGAAATCTTCAACAGCGTTATCTTTTTCTAAAATAGCAGCAACGATTGGACCTCTTGACATAAATTCTACTAATTCTCCATAGAAAGGTCTTGCAGCGTGAACAGCATAGAATGCTTGTGCGTCAGCTACAGTTAATTGTGTTAATTTCAAAGAGACGATTTTGAAACCACCATTTGTGATCATTGCTAATATATTCCCGATGTGTCCGTTTGCAACCGCATCAGGTTTAATCATTGTAAAAGTTCTATTTGTAGCCATTTTTTATTTTTTTTAATTGGTTGCAAAAATACCTTTTTTTATGAATTGATTTTAATAAATCGACAATAAAAAGATGTTTTTTTGTTAATAATACTGTTGTTTTTAATTTTTAAACTTTGAAAACTAACTTGTTTTTGTACAAAATCCACAAGAGTAATGACCAAAAAACAGCATATAACAATGCGTAAGCCAATGAGGCATTCATTGGATTAACAAAAGATGGAGTAATGAAAAAGTTGTAAAAGTAATTTTTAAGGTTTATTTGTTCCGTTGCAATTTCAGGATTTTGAATTTCGATTATGCTTAAAACCCTAGGGATTATGCCCGAAAAAAAGAAGACTATCATTGGGTTTATACCCCAAATTATAAATAATTCAGTCCATTTTTTATAATTGGCAATTTCAACTACATAGTACAAAACGCTTAAACACAATATGGCCAATCCGGAAGTAAATAGAACGTAAGAACTTGACCAAAGTGATTTATTTATAGGAAATGATGCATTCCAAACAATACCGACTATTATAATTGCCACAGCTGTAAGTACCATTCTCCTGACGATTTCCTTTTTTTGCATAGGCAGATTTAGCAATTGCCCAACAAGTAACCCTATTATTCCAGAAGCAATTGCCGGTATTGTGCTTAAGAATCCTTCAGGATCCCAAGTTTTCGTTTCCAACCAAACGTGCCCTTTTAGTAAAACACTGTCTAGCCAAGAAGCCAAGTTGGTTTCTTTTGCTAAGTTGGCCGCTCCAATTCCTGGAACTGGAACTAAAGCCATTAGTCCCCAATACAATAAAAGTAAAACGGAAACAACAAGAAATTGTGTTTTTCGGCTAGTTTTCGTATACAATAATGAAGTGAAGAAATAAACAATTCCAATTCGTTGTAAAACTCCCGGAATTCTAACCTCTTGATAGGCTTCGATTCCGCTGTAAGCTAAAATGAGTAAAATTCCAAGAACGGAAAACACTAAAATCGTTTTAATTTTTAGATTAAAGTTTCCTAAAAGAGCATAAGCTACTGCAAAAGTGATTGTCAATCTTACAAGTAACAATGGAATTCCTTCGAGTTCGAAGAACTGTATTTTACCAAAAAAATTCAAGAACAAGCCGAGGCAAAATATTCTCAACGATCGCACCATTATTTTATTAAAAACTGGAAAATCAAAATGTTTTGTTGGCATTGCAAAAGGAATTGCCGTTCCCATTATAAAAATAAAGAACGGGAAAACCAAGTCAGTTGGGGTGCATCCATTCCACTCCGCGTGTTCTAAAGGCGGATAAATTGAATCCCAACTTCCTGGATTATTGACAATAGTCATTAACATAATTGTAAATCCCCGGAATACATCTAGTGAAGTTAAGCGCTCTTTAATCATTACAAAGATGTTTTAGTTAATGAAGTGTAATTATATTAAAATTATTTTCTAAAGGTTTTAGTTTATTCATTAATAGTGGAATCAAATTCTCACCATATTCTAAATAAAATTCCGAAAAATTAGCTTGACGTTCCTGTAAACTTTGGTTAGGGAACAATTCGTTTTGCAAATCTGTAATCCGATTTAATTCTTCGGAATGCTTGCGTTTTTGAGCCTTGAGCAAACGTTTTTCTAGATTTTTCAATCCTTTTATTTGTTTGGCTTCCTGCGCTTTTACTGCGCCAAAGAACGACTTATCAGTTTGATTGGCAATTTCATAGAGTCTTTCGAATTGTTTTCGGAGGTGTTCTTTTTGTAAGGATAAATCGATAGGGAATTCTGATAATTGCGCTGTTTTCGCACTTACCAGATTACTTTGTTTCGAAAATAAATCCTTCCAACTTAAACTTAATTTGTCAGCTTTCTTGACTTGCTTTTCTGTTGCCAATAGTGCAGAATTTCTGAGTAAAAGAATGGGAAATGTAATTTTCACGGCATCAAAAAAAGATTTCAATTCTAACCAATAGGCAATTTCACCACCTCCGCCGATATAACATAAATTGGGCAAAATCACTTCTTGATACAACGGGCGCATAATCACGTTAGGACTGAATTTTTCCGGACGGTTTTCCAGTAATTCTAGAATTTCATTTTCCGAAAACTCAGTTTTTGTATTGTTTACCTTGTATTTTCCCTTTTCGAAAATAATTCGTTCCCGAAGATTGTCTTCCAAGTAAAATAAATTTATTTCTCTTGGATTGACCTGAATCGTATAGTCTTTCAGTTTTTCAGTAGTTTCAGTGACTTTTTTAAAGGAAGTTTGCTGCACTAATTCTTCCTTTATGTATGGGATGAATGTTCGTTTTAAATCTTGATTATCTGCATCAAGAATGACCAAGCCATATTTTCCGAAAAGTGCATTTGCAAAATGTCGAGTGGCTTCGGACAAAGAAGAATGGTTTACATACGACTCCTGAAAAAGTTTTTTAATTGCATTGGCATTCAAACTTGCGCCTAGTTCAGAAGCGTAAATTTCAAAAAAAATAGTCAATCCTTTGGTTGATAATCGACCGACTGGACCAGAACTTTCCTTATTCCAGCGAAACTTTCGACCCTTGAAATTGAAATAATTGATTTCTTCAAAATCGTGGTCTTCGGTTGCCATCCAATATATTGGCACAAAATTATAATCAGAATATTTTGCTTTTAGCTCCTTGGCTAAATTGATGGTCGAGATAATTTTGTACAAAAAATATAATGGACCTGAAAATAAATTCAACTGATGTCCAGTGGTAACGGTAAAAGTGTTTGAGTCGTTTAAAAGTGTAATGTTGTTTAATGTGGCACTAGAAGTTTTTATTTTAGAATATTGTGATTTCAAAACCGAAACTAAAATTTTTCTTTTTTCATTGCCATTGAAATTTTCTTTCTTCTCCAAAATTTGTCCTTCAAAGTTATCTAGACTTGGAAAGCGATTGTAAAGTGATTGTAAATTTGATTTTTGATTTAAATAATCATCCATCAAAGTAGAGAAATAACCTGAATTCTGATAGCTGATACAGTCGGTTGGCATAATGAAGTTTATTTCGAGTAAAAATACCAAAAATTATTGGAACTAAATATTTGTTACTTTCGAAAAATAATATCATTTTTATCGAAATAATATATAGATATGAAAGAGATTTCCAGTCCGAATAAAGTCAATTCTTTAAAACACGTTCTTTTTGGTAGTTTAATTGGTACTACAATAGAGTTTTTTGATTTTTATATTTATGCCAATGCTGCTGTTTTGGTTTTTCCGAAATTATTTTTTCCGGGTTCAAATCCTACTGTTTCCATAATAGAATCGCTTGCAACTTTCTCTATTGCTTTTTTTGCTCGACCTATAGGATCAATAGTTTTTGGACATTATGGTGATAAAATTGGAAGGAAAACTACTTTGGTTTTCGCATTGTTGATGATGGGGATTTCGACCGTAGCAATTGGTTTTTTGCCAACTTATGATAGCATAGGAATCGTTGCGCCTTTATTATTGATGCTTTTTAGGTTTGGTCAAGGATTAGGACTTGGGGGCGAATGGGGCGGAGCGGTCTTATTGGCAATTGAAAATGCACCTCCCGGAAAACGCGCTTGGTATGGAATGTTTCCGCAACTTGGTGCGCCTATAGGTTTGTTGCTTTCTGGAGGAACTTTTCTTTTGTTGAGTGATATGTTGACTGAGGAACAATTTTTTGGATTTGGATGGAGAATTCCTTTTATAGCAAGTGCTGCCTTGGTCGTTGTTGGATTTTATATTCGTTTAAAAATCACTGAAACACCTTCTTTTCTTGCTTCTTTAGAAACTAAAAAACAAGTGCGAATCCCTTTGTTTACTTTGCTAAAGTCATACCAACGTGAACTCATTTTTGGGACGTTAGCTGCTGTTACAACTTTCTTGACATTTTATTTAATGACGGTTTTTACTTTAAGTTGGGCAACTACTGATTTGGGCTATACAAGACGTGATTTTCTAATTATGCAACTATTTTCGGTTTTGTTTTTTGGATTATCGATTCCAGTTTCGGCAATTTTGGCTGACAAATTCGGTCGTAGATTCGTGTTAATTGTTGTTTCTATCGCAATTGCCATTTTCGGATTTGGTTTTTCTGTGCTGCTTGGTTCGGGAAATACTACACTAATCACGTTCTTCCTGTGTTTGGGAATGACATTAATGGGGTTGACTTATGGTCCTTTAGGCACTTTTCTTTCTGAGCTTTTCCCTACTGAAGTACGTTATTCAGGTGCTTCACTCACGTTTAATTTTGCAGGTATATTTGGAGCTGCTTTTGCTCCCATAATTGCCATTTGGATTGCCAAGAATTATGGACTTACTTATGTTGGCTATTATTTATCGGCTGCTGCAGTACTGACTTTATTTTCTCTTTTTATGATTAGCAAAAAGGAGCATCAGTTTTGATTCTTTCTTTTTAAAAAAATAAATCTGTTTTTATATTGATTATCGAAAATATATTTAGACATTTGTCTAAATATATAAATAAATTATGAATTCCATTTTCAAAGCATTGAATGACGAAACAAGAAGAGGAATTCTGGAACTTTTGAAAGTCAAAGATTTGTCTGCTGGTGAAATAGCAGATTATTTTAATATTTCAAAGCCCAGTATTTCGCATCATTTGGATATTTTGAAGCGTGCCGACTTAATTTCTTCCGAGAAAAAGGGGCAATTCGTTATTTATTCCATAAACACAACAATTATGGAAGATGTTTTGCAATGGATTTTAACTTTTAAAAAATAAAATGATGAACGAAACTTTAAAGAAAGAAGTTCCAATTATTGGATTAGTGCTATTGCCTTTTATTTATTTGGCTTATTTATGGAATAGTTTACCCGAAAAAGTACCAATTCACTGGAATTACAAAGGCGAAATTGACGATTGGGGAACTAAATATTCTTTAATAGGAATAGTTTTTATGTTAACGGTTTTTACTTATGTTTTAATGCTTGTCATTCCGAAAATTGATCCCAAAAAGCGAATCGAATTAATGGGAGGGAAGTACTATCAAATAAAGTTCGTGTTAGTTACTTTTATGTCGGTTTTGGCGCTTTTCATTATACATTCTTCTAAAAGTCAAACGCTTTCGAGTCCGAGTATGGTTTTTGTTTTGATTGGATTGTTGTTTATGACTTTGGGTAATTACTTTAAAGTAATCAAGCAAAATTATTTTCTTGGAATAAAAACTCCTTGGACATTAGAGAGCGAAGAAGTTTGGAAACTAACGCATATTTTGGCGGGGAAATTATGGACTGTCGGCGGATTATTAATGATAATTTTCAGTTTAGTTATTCCTGAAGAAATTAACTTTTACTTTTTTATAGGAATAACGGCAATAATTTCAATTGTTCCGATTGTTTATTCCTATTTGAAATTTAAAGAGTTGAAAAAGGGTAAGAGTTAGAAGAATAATTTTCTATCTTTTCAAACTAAAATGACCTTTATATTCTATTCCATTGGCTCTGGTAACCACAAACCAATAATCGGATGCAGGCAGTTCGTTTCCGTTATATGTTCCATTCCATTCGCTCGAATTGTTAGTTAAAGTTTTGATTAATTTTCCATAACGGTCGAAAATTTTCACGGTCAAACCAACTTCATTTTCCGAAAATTTAATTTTCCAAGTGTCGTTATACCCGTCACCATTTGGAGTGAAATATCGTGGGAACATTAACAAATATACTTCATAAGGTGGTGGTGTTCCGCAGCCGTTTTTGTCTCTGACCAAAACAGTATATTTTCCGCTGATTAGTCCTGAGAATTGATTGCTGGTCTGATAATTTACACCATCAATTGAATATTCATAGTTGCCAATGCTAGATGCAGTAATGTTTACGACAATTATATTTTCGTTGTCAGTCCAGTCTTTGGTTTCAATAGAATTTATGGTGGCTTTATTTGATTTCTTTACCTTGAAATTTTTTGTACTCGAACAAGAGATACTACTATAATTTTTGGTTACGGTTATAGAATAATCTTGAGGAATATCAACTGTTATCTTCTGAGATGTTGCTCCGTTTGACCATAAATAGCTGTCAAATCCTGCACCTGCATCAATCGTGATGGTGTCGTTTTCACATATTGGCACAATGTCCTGAATATTGATAATGGGTTTGGAAAAAAGTGTCAATTTTAATTCAGCAACTGCATAACAAGGCGTGTTCGAATTGATGCGAACGTAGATTTTGTTGTCTCCCAAAACTAATTTATAGTTGGTGTAATTGGTTATTTTATTGCTTGTCGTTTCATTTTCTGCACCTGAAAGGGAATTGAAATAGGTGAAAGAATAATCGGTTGAATTTGAAATAATGATGGAATTGTAACTACTTAAATCTACCGTTTCTTTACCATCATTCAAATCATCACAGAATAATTCTTCATAATTGTTTGCAGGTAATGTTGAAATAAGGGAAATGGTTATGGATAATCTGCTTGGGCTTTCGCATCCATTCAGCGTTTGAGTTGCATAATAGGTTTGCCCATTTTGCAAAGGAGTTGTATCAGGAAGTATATTTCCGAAAGTTGAACTGTCATACCATTTTATTGTGGTTCCAGTGATTACAAGATTATTTAAAGTTGGATTTTGGCTGGCACAAAAAGTTTGTGTGGAGTTTCCAGTTGGCGTTGCCGTGTTTTGAATATTTATTAAAACTGGAACTCTTTCACTTTCACATCCGTTTACGGTTTGCGAAGCGTAATAAGTTGTTCCGTTTTGTAATGAAGTTGTGTTTGCTAGCAAATTTCCATTCGTAAAAGCATCGTACCATTTTATGTTTTGACCAGTGATGGTTATGTTGTTTATAGTCGCATTTTGTTGGATGCAGAAAGTTTGTGGGGTAGTTGTGTCGGGAAGTACATTATTGTTAACGATTACTTTTACACATAATCTATTACTTTCACATCCATTTACAGTTTGGGAGGCATAATAAGTAATTCCATCTTGTAGGATTAAAGTATTATCTAAAAGGATTCCATTTGTTAATGAATCGTACCATTTTATATTTTGTCCTGTTATTTGGATGTTAGAAAGTTTTGCATTATCGCTTTTACAAAACATAAGATTTGAGGTTACAGGAGGTGCAGGAGCTGGTGTAAATGTTACTATAACTGCTAATCTTTCGGTTCCCAGACAGCTATCGTTGTAAGCAGCATAGTATGTATGTCCATCAATAATTGGAGTTGATTTAAGTAGTGGAGTATTTGAATTTAAAGAATCATACCAATTTACTGCCACTGAACAAGGCTTTAAATCCGCGATTGTATAATTATTTGTAACGCAAAAAGTCTGAACTGCTTCTCCTTCTGGAATACTTGAAGTACATTGCGCAAGTTTTAAATTAAAACCGTCACTGTAAAATGTATTCAATAAATAAGAAGTTTTAGGGCTAGGATCAAAGTCAGATTGCTGCCTGAACCCACCTCCAATTACTAGATTATTTTCAAAATCGCAATACAAACTAAAACCACTTTCAACAATATTTTTGAAATTAATGAAATTACCGTTTTGATCAAATTTTAGTAAAACGCCTTCATTGCTTCTGTATGTATTTTTGTTTGGAAAAACTTGATTGCAGTCATCATTGATAAAAGTTTCGCCATTAACGAAAGCTGTTAGATATAGATTTTCATTATTATCTAAGGTCATAGAGTAAACCTGTTGTCTTTCATTACCATATATCGAATTATGCCATATGTAATCCCCATTTTCATTTATTTTGAAAAGAATACTATCGTAAGCATTGGAGGTAAAGGATAATGTGACATTGTTAAAATTTGGAGTAAAAGGACTAAAAAAACTTGAATAGGTGGTACTGAAATAAATATTGTTGGAACGATCAATTTCTATAGATTTATCCTCAATGCTTGACATACCACCGACATTTCCTAATTGTCTATACCAAATATCTTGCCCATCTGGGTTTATTTTACATATAAAATCACAATTATATGGGCTTGTGTAATTTTTATTTAAAAAATTAATATCTGTTTCAAAATTGCCTTTTAAAATAATATTATTTAAATTATCGCAAACAATAGAAGCAGGATAATCATATCTATTCCCTCCAATTTTTTTTGCCCAAATGAACATTCCATTTGAGTTGTTTTTCATTACAAATATATCATTTGAATTACTATGGTTGTCCAACGTATAAATTCCGTTTCCTGCATCAAAATCTACATTTGAATTTCCAGAAACTCCAGTTGTAATAATATTATTGTCATTATCTAAAGTGGATTCTTCAACATAAGCTCCGGGGTAATAATTTCCAAAAATAAAATTTCCATTAGAATCAAGTTTAATAATATATGATCCTGGATTACCTGTTGGATTTTCGATTAAATACTGACCAACTTCATCAGGATTTAAATCTATCTGATATGCAGATGCTAAACCGGTGATGATTATATTTTCATTTTTATCTAGAATAATTGATCTTCCGCCATCTGCCCAATCAGATTTTATTTGTTTTACCCATAAAAAGTTCTTATCCTTATCTAATTTTAAAATAAAACCATTTGTAAAAGTTGTTGAGGGTGGAATAGCTGTTAAATTAAAATTATTATTACTGGGGTCAAAATCGACTGTTCCTCCAAAACTTCCTGTTGAATATATATTTCCTTGACTATCAGTGACAATTGATCTAATACTATTATAGCCGTAACCTGCTTGATAATTGGTACTAGAGGCCCAAATAAAATCTTGACTTTTTCCGATTAATGGAAATAATAATGTAAAAAGAAGCAAAAGGGTACTGATTATTTTTTTATTGTGGGTGCTGGTCATTGAAACGAATTCTTATTATTTAGTCAGTAGTAAATATAATTAATTTTCCACAAATTTCAGGACTCAATTTTTATAAAATAAATAATTTTGAGCTCACAATCGCTTTTGTAAAAATCCCATAAATAACCCCTATTTTTGCACAAAACAATTCTTTTGAAAACCAAAGTATTTCTCATCACGCCACCGTTTACCCAACTGAATACACCTTATCCTGCGACGGCTTATATTAAAGGTTTTCTAAACACGAAAAATATTTCCTCGGTTCAGGCTGATTTGGGTATCGAAGTGATTTTGAAAATATTTTCGAAAGAAGGATTGACTGATTTATTTTTTCACAGCAAGAGTATCACCTCGAGCGCAGTCGAGAGGCATTCCTCTTTGTCTTCAAATGCGCAACGAATTCTCGCTCTAAAAGACGAATATATCAAAACCATAGATTCGGTTATTGCATTTTTACAAGGAAAAAATTCAACCTTGGCACTTCAAATTTGTCAGGAAGATTTCTTGCCAGAGGCTTCACGTTTTGCACAATTAGAAGAACTCGATTGGGCTTTTGGAACGATGGGAACGCAGGATAAAGCTAAGCATTTGGCAACTTTATACCTCGAAGATATCTCGGATTTTATTGTGGAATGTGTTGATGCCAATTTTGGTTTCAGCCGTTATGCGGAACGTTTGGGAAGAAGTGCCAATTCTTTCGACGAATTATACGAGGCTTTACAAAAAGAGCTGACTTATACAGATGAGATTTTAATTTCGATTTTGAAAGAAAAAATCGAAACCATTCAACCTGAATTATTTCTGATTTCAATTCCTTTTCCAGGGAATTTGTATTCCGCTTTCCGTTCGGCACAATGGGTTCGGAAGCATTATCCCAAAATCAAAATTGCAATGGGCGGAGGTTTTGCTAATACAGAGTTGCGCTCGCTTTCGGACAAAAGAGTTTTCGAGTTTTTCGATTATATTACTTTAGACGATGGCGAATTACCGATTGAATTATTAGTCGAAGCAGGTTGTCAGACTGAGCTTGTCGAAGTCTTTTATAAACGTACTTTTCTTCTCGAAAACGGCGAAGTGGTTTATAAAAACAACTCTATTCGAAAGGACTATAAACAATCCGAAGTCGGCACACCTGATTATTCTGATTTACCATTAGATAAATACATTTCGGTTATTGAAATTGTGAATCCAATGCATAGAATGTGGAGCGACGGCCGATGGAACAAACTCACGATGGCTCACGGTTGTTATTGGGGAAAATGCACATTTTGCGATATTTCGTTAGATTACATAAAAGTTTACGAACCTATTGCAGCCAGTTTATTGTGTGACCGAATGGAAGAAATGATTGCACAAACTGGCGAAAACGGATTCCATTTTGTGGATGAAGCAGCTCCGCCAAAATTGATGCAAGCTTTGGCACTCGAAATACTCCGCCGAAAATTGGTAGTGACTTGGTGGACCAACATCCGTTTCGAGAAAAGTTTCTCCAGAGATTTGTGTCTTTTGCTAAAAGCATCTGGTTGCATTGCCGTTTCCGGAGGGCTTGAAGTGGCTTCTGACAGATTGTTAAAATTGATTGATAAAGGTATAACTGTAGAACAAGTAGCAAAAGTCACTCAAAATTTTACCGAAGCTGGAATAATGGTGCATTCCTATTTGATGTATGGCTATCCAACTCAAACGGTTCAGGAAACGGTTGACAGTCTGGAAATGGTGCGGCAATTGTTTGAAGTAGGCGTTTTGCAATCTGGTTTTTGGCATCAGTTTGCAATGACAGCTCACAGTCCTGTGGGAATGTATCCAGAAAAATTTGGAGTAGTGAAAGAAACAGAAACCATCGGAACATTTGCCAACAACGATATAAGTTATGTTGACAATACAGGAATCGACCACGATAAATTTAGTTTTGGTTTAAAGAAATCTCTCTTCAACTTTATGCACGGCATTTGTTTGGATTTTGAATTGCAAGAGTGGTTTGATTTTAAAATTCCGAGAACAAAAATCCATCCTGATTT
>Ga0066420_1000060_pt1 | contig 33903 bp, 30 predicted proteins | sample LakWasMet28_LOW6_2_FD_59547 | JGI IMG/M metagenome (GOLD analysis project Ga0066420, IMG submission 59547) | Freshwater sediment methanotrophic microbial communities from Lake Washington under simulated oxygen tension - Sediment Metagenome 28_LOW6 | ecosystem: Environmental > Aquatic >... | reverse complement strand
GCCCTAGAATTATGATAGCCAAAATGGGGCAAGACGGACACGATCGCGGCGCTAAAGTAGTCGCCACGGGTTATGCCGATTTAGGTTTTGACGTGGATATTGGTCCTCTTTTTCAAACCCCAGCAGAAGCCGCCAAACAAGCGGTGGAAAACGACGTGCATATTCTTGGCGTTTCCTCACTCGCAGCGGGACACAAAACATTAGTACCACAAGTTATTGAAGAACTAAAAAAATACGGTCGCGAAGATATTATGGTCATCGTGGGAGGAGTGATTCCTGCTCAGGATTATCAGTTTTTGTTTGATGCTGGAGCAGTTGCTGTTTTTGGTCCCGGAACGAAAATCAGTGAAGCAGCGATAAGTATTTTGGAGATTTTGATGGGGGAATAACAAAAGTAATCTCAAACATTTATAAAACTAAAACACTGACTGAAAGGTTGGTGTTTTTTTATCAAGTAATCATTAACTACCGGAGATAATTCAATTTTTTTTTTAACGCATAGAAACATAGCTTAAATTAAATCAAGGCGTTTCACTTATTTAAAGCTAATCATAGCTATATGAGAACCAAGAATTGGTCTATCTCATTCTTTTTTCTATGTTTCTATGCGTTTAAATTTATATTTTTATTAATGATTGAAGCCAACAGTTTTGTTAATACAATTTTTTTATAAATAAAAACTAACTTTGTTTTTATGTCCAAACTCCCCAACGTAATCACCAGCATCTTTGCCGCAATGTCTAAAATGGCAATGGAACACAATGCCATAAACCTGGCACAGGGTTTTCCTAGCTTTCCTATTGACGAAAAACTAGCCAATATTGTGACCGAAGTTGTCAAAAAAGAAGTACATCAATACCTGCCAATTGCTGGTTATCCGCCACTTTTAAACAAAATTGCTAAACTGATTCTGGATTCTTACCAGAGAAATGTTTTGCCCGAAACCGAACTCTTGGTTACAACTGGAGCAACGCAAGCACTTTTTACAGCAATCGTGGCATTAATAAAAGAAGGTGAAGAGGTTATTATTCTTGACCCAAGTTTTGATAATTATGAAGCTCCTACTTTGTTGTGCAATGCCAAAGCTATTCGAGTGGAACTGAACGACGATTATTCGCCCAATTGGGAACGAATTGAAAAAGTTATTACTAATAAAACCAGATTATTAATCATCAATAGTCCGCACAATCCCACGGGGAAAGTTTGGAACGAAAATGATTTTATTCAATTAGAAAATGTACTCGAAAAATATCCAAATATCCTTTTATTATCCGATGAAGTGTATGAATTCATTACATTCGAACAAAAGCATATTTCGATACATTCAAGAAAAAAATTGACGGATAGAAGCATCATTGTCTCCTCTTTTGGAAAATCTTTCCATATAACGGGTTGGCGAATTGGCTATCTCGTGGCTCCTGAAAACTTGTTGAAGGAAATCAAAAAAGTGCATCAATATTTGGTTTTTAGCGTGAATAGTCTCGCTCAAGCAGCAATAAGTGATTATATGGATGTGGTTTCGGTGGAGGAACTTGGAAAATTCTATCAGGAAAAACGAGATTATTTTAGAAAACTACTCCAAAACAGCCGATTCGAATTATTGCCTTGCGAAGGAACTTATTTTCAAACCGTATCCTACAAAGCAATTTCTGACGAAAATGATTTGGATTTTTGCAAACGTTTAGTCGTTGAATATGGTGTTGCTGCGATTCCTATTTCTGCATTTTATGGCAATGGAAAAGATGAAAAACTGATTCGGTTTTGCTTTGCAAAAGATGATAAAACGCTTGAAGATGCGGCGAAAAGATTGTGTGCTATTTGATTTCTGTTTTTTTGTCATTGCGAGGCACGAAGCAATCGCATATTGAGAGCAACAAATAGGATTGCTTCGTGCCTCGCAATGACAAACCCTAAAAAAGACTACAAAAAAATAAAAATTTAATTTTACTATGCATGCATACTAACTCTTTTCCTTATATTTACAATTCAAAAAAATTAACTATGGATTATTCGGCAAAAATGCTTCGTGATAATGCCCTTGAAGGCAAAGTAATTGTGGTAACCGGTGGCGGAAGCGGTCTTGGCAAAGCAATGACAAAATATTTTATGGAACTGGGTGCGAAAGTTGCCATCAGTTCGCGTGATTTAGAAAAACTTCAAAATACAGCAAAGGAACTGGAAACAGAAACTGGAGGAACTTGTCTGGCGATTCAATGTGACGTGCGTCATTACGACCAAGTCGAAAATATGCTGCAAGAAGTCCTGAAAGTGTATGGAAAAGTCGATGTTTTGCTGAACAATGCCGCAGGGAATTTCATTTCACCAACCGAAAGATTATCGGCTAATGCGTTTGATACGGTAATTGACATCGTTTTAAAAGGTTCAAAAAACTGTACGCTCGCTTTCGGAAAACATTGGATTGACACCAAACAAACCTCTTCAACCATATTGAATATCGTGACGACTTATGCTTTCACTGGCTCGGCTTATGTGGTGCCAAGTGCAGCCGCAAAAGCAGGCGTTCTGGCAATGACCCGAAGCCTTGCCGTGGAATGGGCAAAATACGGAATTCGTTCTAATGCAATTGCTCCAGGACCGTTTCCTACGAAAGGCGCTTGGGACAGATTATTGCCTGGCGACTTGGCCCAAAAATTTGATATGGCTAAAAAAGTGCCTTTAGGAAGAGTAGGAAATCATCAGGAATTAGCCAATTTAGCTGCTTATTTGGTTTCTGATTTTTCGGCATATATGAATGGTGAAGTTGTAGTAATTGATGGTGGCGAATGGCTGAAAGGCGCTGGAGAATTCAATCTTTTGGAAGCTATTCCTGAAGAACTTTGGGATCAATTAGAAATGATGATTAAGGCGAAAAGAAATAGTTAGCAGCTTTCAAGTGCCGATTACAGGTTGCAGAAAATAAAAATAAATCAAAAAACGGAGTACTTTATTTGTTCTCCGTTTTTTTTAGATACTATCTTCAATTCTAATTTTTTTTAATTATTGAATTATTCTAAAATAAAAAAACCACCCCGCCCGTTGGGCACCCCTCCAAAGGAGGGGAAGTTGCACGTATTCCCCTCCTTTGGAGGGGTGCCCAACGGGCGGGGTGGTCATTATGTGTTTTTAATGAATAAATTTTATTATGAATTCGAATACCCTAGCCCTGATAGCAACGGAAATCCTTTATGGTTTTTCTTTAAAACCATAAAGATTGAAGTGAATAGCAGGAAAAAGCTCCTGAAAAAAAATTAAAGAACATTATTCCTGAAACCAACTGCTAACCAAACCTTAACAAATGTTAACAAAATAGATTTTTAGAAACGATAAATAATTGTATTTTTACCGTTCAAAATTTAGAAAATAAATGGGCAAAATCATTGCGATTGCTAATCAAAAAGGTGGAGTTGGAAAGACTACAACGTCTATAAATCTCGCCGCTTCACTGGGTGTTTTAGAAAAAAAAGTTTTACTGATTGATGCTGATCCTCAGGCAAATGCCACTTCAGGATTGGGAATTGATATTGAAACTGTCGAAATTGGAACTTATCAAGTAATCGAACATAGCAACGCTCCCAAGGAAGCAATTGTGAAAAGTTCGGCTCCAAATGTGGACGTGATTCCCTCCCATATTGACCTTGTTGCCATCGAAATCGAATTGGTCGACAGGGAAAACAGGGAATATATGCTCAAACAAGCATTAGAAAGTATCAAGGACGAGTACGATTATATCATTATTGATTGTGCACCATCGCTTGGATTACTTACCTTGAACGCATTGACAGCAGCCGATTCTGTAATTATTCCAATTCAATGCGAATATTTTGCACTTGAAGGTTTGGGAAAATTATTGAATACCATAAAAAGCATTCAAAAAATTCACAATCCAAATTTAGATATTGAAGGATTACTATTGACAATGTTTGATTCCAGATTACGTTTGTCTAATCAAGTGGTCGAAGAGGTTCAAAAACACTTCAATGATATGGTTTTTGAAACTATCATTCAAAGAAACGTGAAGTTGAGTGAAGCTCCAAGTTTTGGCGAAAGCATTATAAACTATGATGCCACAAGCAAAGGAGCGACAAATTACCTACATTTGGCTCAGGAAGTTATAAAGAAAAACAGCAACTAATTTTATGGCAAAAGCAATAAAAAAACAAGCATTAGGAAGAGGATTATCGGCATTATTGAAAGATCCGGAAAATGATATAAAATCAGCCACCGATAAAAATGCAGACAAAGTTGTCGGCAATATTATTGAGCTTGAAATTGATGCCATCGAGATAAATCCTTTTCAACCCAGAAGTAATTTTAATGAAGATTCTTTGCGTGAGTTGAGCTCTTCCATCAAGGAATTAGGTGTTATTCAACCCATTACCGTTCGAAAATTATCCTTTAATAAATACCAATTAATTTCGGGAGAACGTAGACTTCGTGCTTCGACAATGGTGGGTTTGAACACCATTCCTGCTTATATCAGGATTGCAAATGACAACGAATCCTTGATTATGGCATTGGTTGAAAATATTCAACGCCACGATTTAGACCCAATAGAAATTGCGCTTTCGTATCAAAGATTGATTGATGAAATTCAATTGACACAAGAGCAAATGAGCGAACGCGTAGGAAAAAAACGTTCGACAATTGCCAATTATTTGAGACTTTTAAAGCTGGATCCAATTATCCAAACCGGAATTCGTGACGGATTTATCAGTATGGGCCACGGTCGAGCGATAATTAATATTGAAAATCAAGATATTCAAACGGATATTTACCAAAAAATTGTGAGCCAAAATCTTTCGGTTCGAGATACGGAAGCTTTGGTGAAAAATTATCAGGAAAGTTTAAAACCAAAACCTGCCAACAAACCAAAATCTACTTCATTTGAAATCCCTGATTCGGAAAGAAACACTTTCAATACTTATTTTGGAACAAAAGTAGACGTAAAAATCGCTGGAAATGGAAAGGGTAAAATCACCATTCCTTTTCACTCCGAAGAAGACTTCAACAGGATTATTAAATTAATAAAAGGCTAGTGAACAAAATCATTTTCATAAGTCTACTCTTCTTTTTTTTAGGAAACACATCCGTTTTTTCGCAAGTAAAAACAGATGCTGTCCTGATTGCAACAGACTCAGTGAAATCGAATGATATTGACCCATTGACACCCGCAAAAGCAGCTTTTTATTCGGCAGTTTTACCCGGATTAGGACAAGCCTACAACAAAAAATACTGGAAAATTCCATTGGTTTACGGAGCCATAGGAACCAGTCTTTATTTTTATTCTGACAACAACAAAAAATACAACCAGTACAGGAATGCCTACAAACGAAGGCTAGAAGGTTACACTGACGATCAATTTTCATATTTAGATAAAAGTAGGTTGATTGCCGGTCAAAAATTTTATCAACGAAATCGAGATTTATCAGCTTTAATGGCAGTGGGATTTTATGTTTTAAATATAATTGACGCTAACGTTGATGCAGCTTTGATTCAGTTTAATGTGAACGAAAATTTATCCGTTAAACCTGATTTATATATAAATGATGTAACATCTCGAACAAATATTGGACTAACATTAAATTATAACTTTTAAATACCTTAATTAGAAAAAGGGAAAAGGAAGTGGAATCGAAAAAACAAAACTTATAAATGAAAATAGCGCTTTTAGGATACGGCAAAATGGGGCAAACCATCGAAAGAATTGCCATTGAAAGAGGTCACGAAATTGTCCTGAAAAAAGACGAATTCAATACTTATGATGGACTTTCGAATGCCGATGTCGCAATTGATTTCAGTATTCCTGCCGTTGCAGTCGATAATATTTCGAGTTGCTTTTATGCCAATGTACCAGTGATTTCAGGAACTACAGGTTGGTTAGACCGTTACGACGAAATGGTGAAGCTTTGCGAAGATGAAAAGGGTGCTTTTTTGTCCAGTTCTAACTTTAGCTTAGGCGTAAATCTTTTCTTTGAGCTCAACGAATATTTAGCAAAAATGATGGCGAAATTCAGTTCCTATAAAGTCGAAATGGAAGAAATTCATCATACCCAAAAACTGGATGCCCCAAGCGGAACCGCAATTTCATTAGCAAAAGGCATCATAGAAAACAGCAATTACACTAATTGGACTTTGGAAAACCCAAAAGCGAATGAGGTTCACATCGAAGCTTTAAGAATCGAAAATGTTCCGGGAACACACACAGTAACTTACAAATCTGTGGTAGATGAAATCGAAATAAAACATACGGCTCATAACCGTGATGGTTTTGCGCTTGGTGCCGTGATTGCAGCTGAGTGGATTGTGGGAAAACAAGGCATTTTCACAATGAAAGATGTATTAGATTTAAAATAAACCCGTTCGAAGTTCAAGGTTAAAAGTTTCAATTTGAACAACCTTAAACATTAAAACTTAAAACAAAAATAGTATGACAGTATATCAATGGTTTGTGTTTTTCTTGATAGTTCAAGTAGTTCACTTTTTAGGAACTTGGAAATTATATATTGCCGCCGGAAGAAAAAGTTGGGAAGCAGCAATCCCAGTCTATAATGCAATTGTTTTAATGAAAATTATTGGTCGCCCAACTTGGTGGACATTATTACTTTTCATTCCAATTATCAACCTGATTATGTTTCCGGTTATTTGGGTTGAAACCTTGAGAAGTTTTGGAAAACGATCAAGTTTAGACACTTTCTTGGGAATAGCCACTTGTGGTTTATACATCATTTATGTCAATTATACCCAAGAATTAAAACATGTTTCGGACAGAAGTCTAAACCCTGAAAACAAAACCGCCGATACAGTAAATTCCCTGCTTTTTGCCATTATAGTTGCCACATTGGTTCATACGTATCTGATACAACCTTATACAATTCCTTCCTCATCATTAGAAAAATCGTTGTTGGTTGGTGACTTTTTATTCGTAAGCAAAATAAACTATGGCCCTCGGGTTCCAATGACCACAGTGGCTTTACCAATGGTTCACGACTCGATTCCCTTTACCAAAATAAAATCATATTTAAGCTCGCCTCAATTCCCTTATTTTAGATTTCCGGGATTTGAAAAGATAAAAAATAACGACATCGTTGTGTTCAATTGGCCAAGGGACACCCTATTCAATATGTATATCGCTGCTGATAAAAGATATGACAAGCCCGTTGATAAAAAAACAAACTATGTAAAACGCTGCGTTGGTATTCCTGGTGACAGCTTGCAAATAAAGGATGGAATCGTTTTCATCAATGGGAAGGAGCTGATTTTACCTGAAAGGGCAAAACCGCAATATTCATACAAACTCGTTTTGGACGGAAAAACGCCAATTGATTTCGACTATCTATTCAAGGATATGAATGTTACTGACGGTATTAATTATGTGAGTACACAAAAAGATACAATTGGGATTACAGCTTTGACCTTTGCCAATGCCGAAAGGATGAAAAATGTGCCGGGAATTACAGCGGTAATACGAGAAATTAGAAAAGGACCGGAAGACGGTATTTTCCCAGATTTTCAAGATGGAAAATCATCAGTGACAAACAACTGGAGTTGTGACAACTTTGGTCCAATTTACATTCCACAAGCAGGAAAAACGGTTGCCTTAGACAAAAAATCATTGCCTTTTTATAAAATAATCATTAATGAATATGAAGGAAATAAATTAGAAATCGTTGGTAACGATATTTATGTTAATGGTCAAAAATCTACAACTTACACCTTCAAACAAAATTATTATTGGATGATGGGAGACAACCGTCATAATTCGTTAGACGCGCGTTATTTTGGCTACACACCCGAAGACCACGTTGTTGGGAAGCCTGTATTCATCTGGATGAGTTGGGATAGCAATGGTAAAGGAATGGGAAAAATTCGTTGGGAACGCTTGTTTACAACTGTTGGCGGTGACGGGCAACCACAATCTTATTTCAAATTATTTCTGCTTGCTTTGGCGGCCTATTTTGTGGGTGAGTACTTTTGGAAAAAAAGAAAAGAGAGAAAAGACAACTAGATAGAAAGGTTTATGGTTTAAGGTTGCCTGAATAACTTTAGACCCTAAACTTTAAACAATCCAACAAATGGACATCCTATTTCATCCTACCTATTTCCCGTCAATTAGTCATTTTGTGGCGATGTCGCAGGCTGATGGTATTACTTTTGAAATGGAGGATAATTTCCAGAAACAAACTAATCGCAATCGGACTTATATTTATAGCCCTAACGGAATTCAGTTGCTTAATATTCCCGTAAAACATTCTGGAGAAAGTCACCAAAAAACAAAAGACATCAAAATCGAAACCAATTTTGATTGGCAAAAACAGCATTTTAAATCATTGGAAGCCGCTTATAGATGTTCTCCTTTTTTTGAATATTTCGAAGATGATATTCGCCCCATCTTTGAAAAAAAACATACTTTCTTGATGGATTTGAATTTTGAAACGATAGATTTTGTTTCAAAATGTTTGCGAATGAAATTAGAACTTAAAACTACAACCGAATATTTTCACGATCTAGATTCAAATGCCATTTTGGATTTTAGAATTTTGGCAAACGGTAAGAAAGACAAATCTGAATTTGAATCTTACACCCAAGTTTTTGGTGAAAAACACGGATTTCTGAATAATTTAAGTATTCTGGATCTGATATTTAACGAAGGAAAATATGCCTTGGATTATTTGAAAAATCAAAAACTGACTATCAAATAATATTCTATTCCATTGATAATTTAGCCATAATTGGATAATGGTCAGAATTCTCGAATTCAGGAAAACTTTCAAATTTCTTTACCTTCATTTTATCGTCGGCAAAAATATAATCAATTCTAGCTGGATAGTATTTGAATTTATAAGAGGCTCCAAAACCTTTTCCTGCTTCTTCAAAACTGTCTTTCAATTTTCCTTTTATATTTCTGTACACGTAAGAAAACGGGCTGTTATTCATATCACCACAAATAATAATGGGAAATTTGCATTCCTTTTTATGCGCTTTTATTATCTCGGCTTGTTGCTGTTGTTTTTTGAAAGCCTTGCTTATCCTATAGAAAAGGCGCTCCGATTTACCTTGATTAATAGCGTCAATATTTTCATTAATTTCTGTGACATCCGGTGAAATTTTTATCGATTGTAAGTGCATATTATAAACCCTGATGATGTCCTTTCCCATTTTAATATCGGCAAAAACAAAATTATTATTCGAGTCAGGAAACTCAATGTGCCCTTGATCAATAATTGGGAATTTGGAAAAAATTGCCTGACCTGTCTTGATTTTTACACCCTCCATAAAAATATAACGATGTGGATATACTTTCAAATCAATGTGGGCAGAATTTGAATATTCCTGAATGCACAGAATATCAGGATTTTTATCATTGATAAAAGCAAGAATATTTTCTGGAACATCTTCTCGATCTAGCCATCTGAAAACATTAAACAGACGAACATTATAACTCATCACCACAAAATCTTTTTCGTCACTTATAAAATCTTTGGTCGAAAATTTATAGAATTTATTGATGAAAGTAATTCCCATCAAAAGTACCAAACCAGACAAAATCATTCTCTTTTTGAATTGAACGGCCCAATAAAGAAAAAACAACGCATTCAAGATAAAAAAAAGCGGCATAAGCAAAGTGAGAACCGACATAAAAGGAAAAAGTTTCGGCGCCAGAAAAGGTAAAACATATGCAAAGAATGTCAATACAGCAAGTACTATATTCAAAAAAAACATAATTTTATTAAACCACGAAAGGTTTTTCATTGCGCTTATTTTCCGGCTTTAAACAAAAATTCTTTTTCTTCTTTGGTCAAACAATCGTATCCTGAACGACTAATTTTATCTAAGATTTCGTCGATTTGTTGTTGCGTTTTGTCTTTTGTAATAATTTTCGAAGTAGGTTTCTCCACAGGTTTTTTATAATTTTTATGCACCTTTTTGAATGGAGTAGATTTGGATTTTCCGAACAAATTAACGAAAAAATCTATTATGTTTGAAACTATTTTACTGAAATCGGTTCCGTTACGAAGCAATACAATAAAAATATATCCAAAAAAAGCGCCTGCCAAATGAGCAATATGCCCTCCAGTATTGTCAACCCTAATTTGCATCAAATCTATGACAAGTATAACGAGAGTTATGTGCCATAACTTCACGTTTCCGATTATTAATAAACGTACATTCATCAAGGGTTGATAGGCTGTTGTAGCAACTAGAATAGCCATAATGGCTCCTGATGCTCCAACAATGGAAGAACTTATACCCAAAAAATAATAGCCTAAAACAAAAGCAAAACCAGCAAATATAGCGCTCAATATATACAACCCCAATAGTTGCTTTTGGTTAAAAAAGGTTAGAAACAAAGTACTGGAAAAATTAAGGACTATCATATTGAAAAAGATGTGTCCAAATCCATCGTGAAAAAAAGCATACGTCAGAAGTGTCCAAGGTTTTGTCATAAAAACCGAAGGATCAGAAGACAATGCAATCCATTTGGGAAAATCAAAAATTCCTACTCTAAAATCATAAAACAATAATGAAACCAGAAAGCAAGCCACATTCCAGTAGATTAACCTTTGGGCCATTCCACCTAATTTATACTGCATTTTCAAGTCATCAATAATACCGCTCATTTTATAATTTAGATTTTAAATTCAGTTGCTAGTTCCAACGATTCCTGTTAAACTGGTTCTTCTTCCAATACCACATAATTAAAAAACCAAATAATGCACCACCAACGTGTGCAAAATGGGCAATTCCGCCGCCTCCAAAGATAGATTCACCACCAGAAACTCCTAAATACAAATCGATTAGAACCAATCCTGGTACAAAATATTTCGCTTTTATTGGAACTGGAATAAACATCAAAGCCAATTCAGCATTAGGAAACATAAAAGCAAAAGCCACAATAGTTCCGTAAATTGCTCCCGAAGCACCAACAACCGAACCAAGATAGGCCGAAGTAAAATTTTGAAAATCAGAAACCGACAATAATTCCTGCCATTGGGTGTTTATTTTTCCTTGGTCTAAAACTTGCAAAATTTCCGCTTTTGGAAAACCATTGGCCGTAAGAGTATTTAATCCTTCTTGAAAATAATAATAATTTATAGCTGTATTTACTGCTGCCGCACCAAATCCGCAGGAAATATAAAAAAACAAGAATTTTTTTCCGCCCCAAAAATGTTCCAACGCGGATCCAAAAGAATACAAGGCAAACATATTAAAAGCAATATGCATAAGACCACCGTGCATAAACATATGTGTGATGGGCTGCCATGCATGAAAATCTGGATTTTCCGGGAAATAAAGTGCCAAAAATTTATAGGCTACATCACCCGATATGAGTGTTCCAATAAAAAATAAGACATTAATAATTAAAAGTTGCTTTACAACTGGCGTGATATTCATCATAGTGCAAATTTTTTGTCTAAATCTTCCACACGCATCGTGATGAAAGTAGGTTTTTGAAATGGAGAAACATTAGGGTCTTTACAGGCAAAAAGTCCGTTTACCAAGTTTTCCTGCTCTTTTTGTGTCAAATAAGTTCCCGTTTTTACCGCCAAACTTCGTGCCATTGATTTGGCAATCGTATCATTCTGACTGAAACTGCTTTCGGGAATTCCATCTTGTAAATCGCTCAATAATTGTTCCAAAACCAGCGAGGCTTCACTTTCTGAAACATTGGCCGGAAGTCCAGAAATGACAACACTGTCCTCATTCGTTTCCTCAAAAACAAAACCCGTGTTGGTTAATGACGGCTTCAATTCGGTAATTAATTGCATTTCACCATTGGAAAAATACAAATGCAAAGGAAACAGCAATTGCTGGCTTGACGCCAAATTGACCGTGATATTGGTCAAAAATTGTTCGTATAAAATGCGTTGGTGTGCCCGGTTTTGATCCACAATTATCATTCCGGATTTAATGGGGTTAACGATGTATTTTTTATGGATTTGGTGTGTTTTATGGACTGCTTGTTCCACTTCGTCATTATTGAACAAGGACGAGGTCACTTCATCATTTTCGAAAGTCATCGTTTCAATTTCCTCCGAATCCTGCTTTAATCCCACATATAAACTTTCCCAATTTGCGGTAGATTCTGGCTTTCTGTAATTAGTATTTGCAAAATGCCTATTGGGTTTATCTTCTTCAGAAAAAGGATTAAAACTACCATCAACTTGAATTGTTGGCGTGGTTGCTTCCAAATTTTTATAATGATAAGGCGTGTCTAAATTGGCGTCGCGCTCAAAATCCAAAACTGGCGCTACATTAAATTGTCCCAAACTGTGCTTTATCGAAGCCCGCAAAATGGCATACAAAGCTGATTCATCATCAAATTTGATTTCCGTTTTTGTGGGATGAATATTGATGTCGATCGTGTTTGGCGGCACGGTCAAATACAAAAAATAACTTGGTTGTGCGCCATCTCTCAAGATTCCGTCATAGGCCGCCATCACGGCGTGGTGCAAATAACCACTTTTTATAAAGCGATCATTGACAAAGAAAAACTGTTCTCCTCGATTTTTCTTGGCAAACTCGGGTTTACATACAAAACCCTGAATGCTCACAATTTCGGTTTCTTCGTTTACGGGAACTAATTTTTCATTGGTCTTCCCCGAAAAGACATTCACGATTCGCTGTCTCAAACTCGAAGGATGCAAATTGAACATTTCGCTTCCATTGTGGTAAAACGTAAAATATATTTGCGGGTGCGCCAATGCCACACGATGGAATTCATCAATGATATGGCGGTATTCCACCGTATCCGATTTTAGAAAATTTCGTCGGGCAGGAATATTGAAAAATAAGTTTTTAACACCGAAAGAAGTTCCTTTTGGCAAAACTGCCACGTCTTGCGAAACAAATTTGCTGCCTTCGATAACAATATGCGTTCCCAGTTCTTCTTGGTCTTGTTTGGTTTTCATTTCCACGTGGGCAATCGCGGCAATCGATGCTAATGCTTCTCCCCGAAAACCCTTCGTATGTAAAGAAAACAAGTCTTCAGCTTGACGAATTTTAGACGTGGCGTGACGTTCAAAACACAAACGCGCATCGGTAACGCTCATTCCTTTTCCATTGTCAATTACCTGAACCAATGATTTTCCGGCATCTTTCAGTATTAATTTAATGTCATTTGCTCCTGCGTCGACGGCATTTTCAAGCAATTCCTTGACAACAGATGCAGGTCGTTGTACGACTTCTCCAGCGGCAATTTGATTGGCAACGTGATCAGGAAGTAATTGGATTATACTCGACATTAAAAAAATGGTTTAAAGTTTAAGGTTTATGGTTTAAACCCAAAGTTCACAAATTTAAGTAATTTCTATTGGGATTTAAAGTTTAGTTATTCACAAAAAACAAAAAAACCTATACTATCTACATAATATAGGTTATAGAATTATTTGTCTTGTATTTATTCTTCTATCATCGTCAAACCTTCGATTTGCAAAGGCCCTGTAGATAATAATTGTTGATTTTTAAATTGGTGGCTAAACGAAGCCTGATGTCTTAAATAAGCCATTTTTATGGCTGCAATAGCAGCTTCTGTTCCTTTATTACCGTGTTTCCCTCCACTTCTGTCAATGGATTGTTGCATAGTATTATCCGTCAGAACACAAAAAATAACAGGAACATCAGTTTCTACGTTCAAGTCTTTTATTCCTTGCGAGACCGCTTCACATACAAAGTCAAAATGTTTGGTTTCTCCCTGAATTACGCAACCAATGGCGATTACGGCATCGACGTTTTGGGTTTGTAGCATTTTTTTGGCTCCATATATGAGTTCGAAACTTCCTGGCACATTCCATCTAATGATATGTTCTGATGGCACTTCATTGTCCAAAAGTCCTGTAACCGCTCCAAAACAGAGCCCTTCGGTTATGGTATCATTCCACTCAGAAACAACAATCCCAAACCGAAAGTCCTTCGCGTTTGGGATTGAATTTTTATCGTATTCGGATAAGTTTTTATTTATAGTTGCCATTTTTTTTAGGAATAAAAATTGTACACTGACGATTTAGAATTAAAAACATAAAGTTACCAAATCTAAACGTATAATCCTAAAATTACTGTGCTAATCCTATTAAAACATCTACTGAAGCAGCTTCTGGAGAGGCATCAAAATTATCTTTGATATCCGTGAAATATTTCAATGCATCCTCTTTATTTCCTAATGCCAAAGCTGTTTTTCCCGCTTTCAACAAGAAACGTGGTGTAGTAAAATCATTTTTACTTGATTCAGCAGCTTTTACATAATTTTCCAAAGCTTCTTTTGGTTGCTTATTTTGGGAATAAGCATCTCCAATTGCTCCTTTTGCCAAAGCACTCAAAACCACATCATCTGATTTAAATTTACCCAAAGAGTTAATTGCTTCAGTGTATTTTCCAATATTCAAATAAGCAATCCCAGCATAATAATTGGCTAGATTCGCAGCATCAGTTCCAGAATATTCGTCGGCAATTTGAATGAAACCAAATTTACCTTCTGAACCGTTCAATGATAATTTATATAAAGAATCGCTGGCAACTCCGTCAGTGGCTTTTTGAAAGTTTTGTTGTGCAACAAACATTTCGTTTGCCGCTTCATCTTGTCTTGGAGCTGCTACAAATTTCTCGTAAGCTAAATAACCAATGGTAACCAAAGCAACCGCTGATACGAATCCAATAATGAATTTTTGATTTTTAGCGACAAAATCCTCTGTTTTTGTGGCTGTTGCGTCTAATGTCGAGAAAACTCCCGCAGTTGCGCTATTTTTTTCAATTGCTTTTATGTCTTCAGTAACTTCTTTTACTTCTTTTTCCTTTGCTGGTTTATATCCTCTTTTATTATAAGTAGCCATTTAAATTTTAATTTAGTGAGTGGCAAAAATATAATATTTATTCAAATCTAAAACCTCTTTTATCGATATTTTTCAATAATTTGCACCCACTTAAAAAAAATTACCTGTAATCAGGAAAATTCTCAACACCAGCAAGCATTACCAATGTATTTAAAAAACATTTCTTTATTCAATTACAAGAACTTTTCAGAGGCAAATTTCGAATTTGTGGGCAAAATAAATTGTTTTGTGGGCAAAAACGGAATTGGAAAGACAAATGTGCTTGATGCGATTTACCATTTATCCTACGGAAAAAGTTATTTTAACCCGTTGGCTGTGCAAAATATAAAACACGGGGAAGAATTTTTCGTCATCGATGGTGAATTTGAAATCAACGAAAGAAACGAACAAATCATTTGTAGCTTAAAAAAGGGTCAGAAAAAAATATTAAAACGCAACGGGAAAATCTATGATAAATTTTCGGAACACGTTGGGTTTATTCCATTGGTTATCATCTCGCCTGCCGACAGGGATTTGATTGTTGAAGGAAGCGAAACCCGAAGGAAATTTATGGATAGCGTCATCTCGCAATTGGATTCCCAATACTTGAAACAGCTCATCCAATATCAAAAAGTAATGAGCCAACGCAATGCTTTATTGAAATATTTTGCATTGAATTATGTTTTCGAAACCGACACACTTTCAATTTACAACGAACAACTGGACACTTTCGGGAAATATATTTTCGAAAAAAGGAAAGAATTTATCGAACAATTTATTCCTATTTTCAATATGCATCATCAAGCCATAACCGGTTCGCAGGAAACGGTTCAATTGGTATATGAAAGTCATTTATTTGATAATGATTTACTAACGCTTTTAGAAGAAAACATCAATAAAGACAGGGCTTTACATTACACCAGCGTAGGAATTCACAAAGATGATTTGTCTTTTGAAATTGATCATTATCCCATTAAAAAATTTGGTTCACAGGGCCAACAAAAATCTTTCCTGATAGCATTGAAACTCGCTCAATTCGAATTTTTGAAAACCCAAAGTGGTTTTAAACCCATTTTACTTTTTGATGATATTTTCGATAAATTAGACGAAAACCGGGTTGCAAAAATAATCGAAATGGTTAACAGCGACACTTTTGGACAACTATTTATTTCCGACACGCATCCGGAACGAACAGAAAATATCGTAAAATCGACCCATCAGACTTACAAAATATTTAACTTATAATCTTTTAATAATTTGTATATTTACTTGATTGCAAACACTTTAAAAATGAAAAATCAAATCTTGACATTGCTTTTTGTTGGTTTTCTTTTTTTGGGTTGTAGTGCACAAAACACTAAAAATCACCCAACAACTTCCGTAAATAATGGTGATTTAAATCCAAATACACTTTTGGATTCCATTGATTATTCCTTAGCCGAAAATTGGGCCGTTTTACCTGGAAAATATCCTGACAATTTAAAGGAATATGCCATACAAAATCCACAGGATTCGATTGACGTTTTTTATGTTTATCCAACTCTAATTGTTTCTGACAAGGACGAAAGATGGAATGTCCCCATAGATGACAGCATCCAAAAAACAAAAGTTATCAATACAGCCATTCGTTTTCAGGCTTCTGCTTGGGCAAGTTCGGGAAATTTGTACGTTCCATATTATCAACAAGCCCATCTTCGCTCCTATTCAAACCTCGAAAATGGTGGCACGACAGCTTTACTCCTTGCTTATTCGGACGTGAAAGCGGCTTTCGAATATTATTTAAAACATTACAATCACGGTCACGGAATCATTCTGGCAGGTCATAGCCAAGGAAGTACACATGTTGCGGCTTTATTGCACGATTTTTTTGATGGGAAGCCCTTGCAAAATCAATTGGTCGCAGCATATATTCCTGGAATTGGTTTCGATAAAGACCAGTTTGGAACAGTTCGTTTTATGGATCATCCCCAACAAACGGGAGGGTTTGTAACTTGGAACACCTTCAAAAAGAAATTTGACAAAAAAAATTATAAATGGTACAAAGGAAAAATCGTGATTAATCCCGTGACTTGGGACACCACAAGAATGGCACAACGAGAACTTCACAAAGGATTTCTATATTCTAATGGCAAAATGTACAAAAATAGTTTTGTAACTCATATTGGAAATGGTGTAATTTGGATATCGCCACCTCATTTTCCGTATCGATATTTAACTTTTTTGATGCGGAATTTTCATACCGGAGACATCAATTTGTTTTGGGAGGACATACGGGAAAATTCACTTTTAAGAATCAAAAGTTATCGCAAAAACCATAACGACTCCCATTATAAAGTAGAAAATACGAATTAATATTTTTTGATTTCTTTAACTTATTCTTACTAAATAGCCAATAGAAATTACTTATTTTAGCAACTTTAAATTTAAAACCAAATTATTATGAAATTCCGCCACTTATTCTTCCTCTTTATATCATTTGCGATATTATCCTGTAATGGACAACCATCAAAAAACATCGAAACTGTTCCTGCCGAGGCTTTCGCCAAAAAAATAAATGAAACCCCAAAAGCTCAAATTCTAGACGTAAGAACTCCCGAAGAATTTGCCTCAGAACACATAGATAATGCAATAAATGTAAATTGGCTTGGAGACAATTTTGTTTCAGATGCTGAAAAATTAGACAAATCAAAACCTATTTTTGTTTACTGCAAAAGCGGTGGAAGAAGCGCAAAAGCCGCAGCAAAATTGCAGGAATTAGGATTTACAACCATATATGAACTAGAAGGAGGTATGATGAAATGGAATGCTGCTGGACTATCAAAACCAAGCGACAAAATCATAGGAATGTGCAGTCAGGAATATGGAGAATTATTAAATACAGATAAAAAAGTGTTGATAGATTTTAATGCAAAATGGTGTGCGCCTTGCAAAAAAATGGCTCCTTATCTTGACAAAATGCAAAAAGAAATGGCGGACAAATTAGTCATCATCCGATTGGATGCCGATGAAAATAAAACCTTGATTAACGAAATGAAGATTAACGAACTTCCAACTCTCATTTTGTACCAAAATAAGGAAATAAAATGGAAACATTCCGGTTTTATTAGCGAAGAAGATTTGAGAAAACAATTGCAATAATCCCTAAAAATATGCTTTCAATAAACAGCCTGCAATTTCTCGACGATTTAAAAGCCAACAACAATCGGGATTGGTTTTTGGATAATAAAAAACGCTACGAAGTTTTTAAAAAAGACTATCAAAAATTGGTTAGTGATTTCCTCGATGAGATGAAACCACTTGACCCGTCGCTTGAAATGCTCGAAGTGAAACATTGTACTTTCAGAATCAATCGTGACATTCGTTTTTCAAAAGACAAATCACCATACAAGGCTCATTTGGGAATTTGGCTTTCAAGCGGTGTCAAAGGTTGGAACCGCTCCGGTTACTACGTTCACATCGAAAAAGGAAACAGTTTTATTGCCGGTGGATTCTATTGTCCCGAAGCCGAAGATTTGAAAAAAGTGAGAAAAGAAATTGCTTATTTCTATGAAGATTTAGAAGAAATCCTTAACGATAAAAACTTCAAAAAAGAATTTGGCGATTTTGACCGAAACGAATCCAATATTTTAAAAACACCACCAAGAGGATACGAAAAAGATCATCCTGCCATAGAATTTCTAAAACTTAAAAGTTTCGAAACCACTCACAAATATGACATAGAAGAAGTTCTAAAAAAAGATTTTGTAGAAAAAATGAGCAAGAAATTACTGGTTTTAAAACCTCTAAACGATTTTATCAATCGAGCTTTAACTTCCGAAGAATAATTTAATAAATGGCAAAAAGAAAGATACTTTTTCTGGGTGAAACTTACAGAGCCGATGCCATAACCTGGATGAATGGACTGAAAGAATTTGGCAATTTTGAAATTATCACCTGGGAATTAAAAACTCCGAATCACACTTTTTTTAGTCGTTTTCTAAGGCTTCTAGAATTTTGTACGGGACTTTTTCAAGTCAGAAAATTAATTAAACTACACCAACCTGATATTGTCATCGCTGAAAGGACAACGAGTTACGGATTCCTTGCGGCAATTTCGGGAGTAAAACCAATAGTCGTCGCGCAACAGGGCAGAACCGATTTGTGGCCTGAGAAATCCATTTTATTGCCATTAAAAAAAATCATTCAACATTATGCTTTCCAAAAAGCCGATTTAATTCACGCCTGGGGTCCGGTAATGACCATTTCGATGAAAGCCACCAATGTAGACATGAACAAGGTTTTGGTTTTACCAAAAGGAATAGACTTGACAAAATATACAAATAAAAACTCGGCCAATCCTTCAAAAATAAGTGCTATTGTCACTCGTTCGCTTATGCCAGAATATAGTCACGACATTATACTGGAAGCTTTTTCAATCTTAAATCAGGAAAATATCGATTTTGAACTTACCATAGTTGGTGACGGAAAACTGTTGCCTAAACTAAAAGAATTGGCAACAAAAATGAAAATAGAAAATAAAGTAAATTTTACTGGGCGAATTCCTAACCAACAACTCCCTGAACTACTACAAAAATCAATTTTTTACATCAGTATGCCAATAACCGAAGGCGTTTCGGCTTCCTTGTTTGAAGCAATGGCTTCTGGTTGTTATCCTATCGTAACTGATATTCCGGGAAACCAAAGTTGGATCAAACACAAAGAAAACGGACACTTAATCGCCATTGATAATTTCAGAATGCTCGCCAAAGAAATCCGTTGGGCTTTCGAAAATAGCGATTATAGAAATGAAGCTGTTTTAAAAAATAGAAAATTTGTAGAAGAAAATGCCGATTACAATACCAATATGAAAATTATTGCCGACAAGTATCACGAGTTAATTAACACATATAAAATCAAATAGTTATGTGTGGAATTAACGGAATTTTGCATTTGCAATCACATAAAAAAGTGGATGAACGCATTCTGACAAAAATGCGGGATTCGCTGGAACATCGTGGGCCTGATGACAAAGGGTTGTTTATTGAAAACAACATAGGTCTTGGTCATCGAAGACTTTCTGTATTGGATGTTTCTTCGGCAGGACACCAGCCCTTTCTTTCGGATGACGGTCGTTATGCAATGGTGTATAATGGCGAGATATACAATTTCAAAGACTTTTATCCGGAACTTCGAAGTAATGGATTCGACATAAAAACAGGTTCTGACACTGAAGTTTTATTAAAATTATTTCAGCTGTACGGCTTGAAAATGCTTCATCGTCTCAACGGAATGTTTGCTTTTGTCATTTGGGACAAAAAAGAACGAAAACTGACTGCCGTTCGCGACAGAATGGGCGTAAAACCTTTGTATTATTCGTTTTACAACGAAACTTTCTATTTTGCTTCCGAACAAAAAGCGCTTTTCACGGCTGGAGTTCCGCTAAAAAATTCGCAGGACGGACTCGAAGAATACATTTTCAACCGCTTTGTTGCAGGAGAAAATACTTTGTACGAAAACGTAAAAAAAGTTTTGCCGGGACACATTTTAAGCCTTCACGAAAACGGAAAAACAAGTTTCGAAAAATGGTGGGATTTGAAAGCAGAAATTCAAAACCAGCCAAAAATTCAAAACCCTGTCGAATGGTTTCAGGAAATTTTTGACGATTCGGTAAAATTAAGAATGATTAGCGATGTTCCTGTAGGTGTTTTATTGAGTGGCGGACTTGATTCTGCTTCTATTTTGGCTTCGCTAAACCAGCAGAATTTCAAAGACATTCAAACTTTTAATATTGGTTTCAAAGAAAAAGAACACAACGAATCGCATTTGGCCAAGATGATGGCCGAGAAATTCGATTATGGATTTCACACGATGCAACTGGAAGACAATGCTCTCTATGACAAACTGATACGTTCTACTTATTTTCAAGACGAACCCATTATGCATTTGAGCGAACCTCATATTTTAGCATTGGCACAATTAGCAAAACCATCGGTAAAAGTATTGCTTTCAGGCGAAGGTGCCGATGAATTGATGGGTGGTTATGTGAGATACAAAGCGCTAAAATATCCTTCTTTATTGAATTCGATAGGAACAATTGGCCATATGGATTACTTTACGACAAAGCCCCGATATGAAAAATTAGCCCGTTATTCCCAAATAAAAGATCCAGATGATTTAGTGATTTACAATGGTTCCAATATTTATCCGAATGACATCGCCAAGACTTTTGGAATTACAACCCCGCCAAAAAATGAATACAGAAAACAAATTCTGGAAGATGCAAAATCTTTGTATCCAAATAATTTGAGGCGTCAAGCACTTTATTTTGACCAACATACTTATTTATGTTCACTACTCGACCGAAACGACCGTTGCACGATGGGTGCTTCAATAGAATGTAGGGAACCTTTTTTAGACCAAAGACTCATTATAGGATTGGGTTCGTTGGAAGATAAGTGGCTTTTTACGGGTAAAAAATGGAAATTCATCCTAAAATCAGCAATGGCAACTCGTTTGCCCGAAGAAATCTTGAAATTCAAAAAAGTGGGATTGAGTGTTCCTTGGGGCGATTATTTAATAAAAAGTCCCGGTTTCATTGAAGAATTAGAGTCTTTTTCGAAAAGTGATTTGTTCAGAATACCCTATTTTGAACACATCAACGCTTCTAAACTGGTTGAGAATTTACGAAAAGGCGACACCAAAATGATTCCTTACATTATGCCGATGTTTATGATGCATATTTGGCTAAAAACCTATGCAAATAAATTTTAATACCTACTTTTGGATTAAGTTTTAAACGCACTCCCATTTATGGAAATACAAAATAATTTTTCTCTAAAAAACTACAATACTTTTGGCATTGAAGCCAAAGCAAAACAATTCGTGGCAGTTCACAATGTGACTGAATTAAGATTAGTTTTGGAACAAAATAAATCCCAAAAAAAGTTTATTCTTGGTGGCGGAAGCAATATGCTTTTGACCAAAGATATTGAAGCCTTGGTCATTCACGTTGATTTAAAAGGCAAAAAAATCATCAAGGAAACCGAAGATTTTGTCTGGGTCGAAAGTCAGGCTGGCGAAAACTGGCACGAATTTGTACTTTGGACCATAGATCAAAACTTTGGCGGATTAGAAAATATGTCATTGATTCCGGGAAATGTGGGAACAACTCCGGTGCAAAACATTGGTGCTTATGGCACAGAAATCAAGGACACTTTTGATTCCTGCGAAGCGATGAATATTGAAAATCAGGAAATGAAAACGTTTACCAAAGCCGAATGTAATTTTGGTTATCGCGAAAGTGTTTTCAAAAACGAGGTAAAAGACCAATACATCATTACTTCGGTGGTTTTTAAACTGACCAAACGCAATCATAAAATTAATACTTCCTACGGCGACATCACTGCTGAATTGGCAAAAAACAACATCACGAATCCTACTTTGAAAGACGTGAGCAATGCCGTAATTGCCATTCGACAAAGTAAATTACCCGACCCAAAAGAACTGGGAAACAGCGGAAGTTTCTTTAAAAACCCAATTATTTTGAAATCCGATTTTGAAAAAATTCACAAGCAATTTCCAGAAATGAAATACTATGAAGTCTCTGAAACCGAAGTGAAAGTCCCTGCAGGTTGGCTCATAGAACAAGTTGGATTTAAAGGAAAACGTTTTGGCGATGCCGGAATTCATAAAAATCAAGCTTTGGTTCTGGTGAATTATGGCAACGCTACAGGACAGGAAATTCTGAATGTTTCAAAGAATATTCAAGAAACCATTTTCAAGACTTTTGGCATTCGCATTGAAGCTGAAGTAAATGTAATTTAGATTATAAATTGTAACCGTTGGGTGTAATTAACCAAAAATCAATAAAAATATTTTTTATTAAAATTTTAAGTCAATTTGCACACTAATGTCAGTCTGAGCTTGTCGAAGACCTCTTCAAAAGGTTCGTTTCGACAGGCTCAATGTGACAAAATGTATTAATTTTACAAAAATCAACAATTACACCCAACAGGTTAAATTGTGTCAAATTAAAATCCAAAACTAATTGCCGTTTGTCTATGGATATTTAATAATTGATAATTACCTTTGCACACAATTTTAAAGAATTAAAAACTCCGATGCTCACAATTATTTTATATGTTTTTATAGTTATAGTTGTCATTCAACTCTTGTACTATCTGTTTGTTTTTGGGAAATTCGCTTTCGCCAAAGCACAAAAAATAACTCCAAAAAGAATCCCGATATCCGTAATAGTTTGTGCCAAAAATGAAGCCGAAAATGTAGCTCGATTTATTCCGCTACTTGCCGAACAAGATTATCCAGATTATGAAATCATCCTGATAGATGATGCATCAAGCGACGATACTTTGGAAATTTTTGAAGAATTCGAAAAACAATATTCCAATATCAGATTGGTAAAAGTAGAAAACAACGAAGCCTTTTGGGGAAATAAAAAATATGCTTTGACACTTGGAATAAAAGCAGCCAAAAAAGACTATTTATTATTTACTGACGCTGATTGCTATCCAGCTTCGAAAGATTGGATAACGGCAATGAGTTCTCAATTTACATTGCACAAAACCGTCGTTTTAGGTTATGGAGCCTACGAAAAAGTGGCCAACTCTTTCTTGAATAAAATCATCCGTTTTGAAACGATGTTAACTGCAATTCAGTATTTTTCTTGGGCAAAATCCGGACGTCCTTATATGGGAATTGGCCGAAATCTCGCCTACAAAAAAGAGGAATTCTATAATGTAAAAGGTTTTATTAGCCATATGAAAATCCGCTCTGGAGATGATGATTTATTCATCAATCAAGTGGCAACGAGCAAGAACACCACAATTTGTTACACACCCGAAAGTTTTACTTATTCACAACCAAAAACAACATTCAAAGGTTGGTTTACCCAAAAAAGAAGACACGTTTCAACGGCAAATTTTTACAAATCGTTTGATAAAATCCAGTTGGCACTTTTCTATATTTCACAATTATTATTTCTGATTTTGGCCACAGTTTTACTGGCGTTTCAATACCAATGGATTATCGTTTTGAGTCTGGTTGGATTCCGATATTTGTTCACTTGGTTAACACTAGGTTTCTCGGCCGGTAAACTAAAAGAAAAAGATGTGATGTTTTGGTTTCCATTTATCGAAATTGTGCTTATCTTCACGCAGTTGAATGTCTTTATCACAAATATTTTTTCAAAACCTGTATATTGGAAATAAATCTTCAAATAGAAAAAGCTAAAAAAGGAGACCAAACAGCCTTCACTTTTCTATTGGATTATTACTGGAATGAAGTTTACGGTTTTATGCTAAAACGCACGGAAAATGAAACCAATGCCGAAGACATTACCATCGAAACTTTCTCGAAAGCCTTTGACAAAATCGCCAGTTACAATCCCGAATTCCAGTTCAACACTTGGTTAATCACCATTGCAAAGAATGTCCACATCGACTTGTTGCGCAAAAAGAAATCGTCACTTTTTATTGAAACTACTGACGATGACGATCAACAAGCCTACAAGATTGCCGACACGACTCCATCAGCAGAAGATGAATTGATCACGGAGCAAAATCTTTCGCAGTTATTGCAATTCATCAAGCAACTCAAACCGCATTATCAAGAGGTCATCCAGTTGCGCTATTTTCAGGAAATGAGCTATCAGGAAATCGCCAACAAAATTGACGAACCCTTGAGCAATGTCAAAATCAAACTCCTTCGCGCCAAGAAATTACTGGCCGAAATTATCCAGGATAACCGGTAATTTGGGCGTTCATAACATTCGAAATTTACATTCAGGTTAGTACGAAAAGTATTCAGCAAATAAAGAGTCTTTTTGGCAATTTGTAAGAAAAATTTAATATATTTGAATTAAAATAAAGTATGACGTTTGTCATACATATCTACCCAAAATGGGGTGGCTTTGTATGATTCTATCATACATATAAACGAGTTAGCAGAAACCTTGCGAAAAAAAACAGAAACAAATCTAAAATAATGAAAATATTTTTAATAATTCCTTATAAATCAGAATCTGATGATATTTATGAACTAGTCAAATTAGTGGTAAAATCAAAAGGTTATGAAATTTCAAGAGCAGAAGATTTTGACCATACCGAAAGTGTTGAAAATAGTGTCCGAGAAGAAATTGCTAATTCTGATATTATTATTGCAGATTTAACCCAAATTGAAGATAGAAAAGGAAGAAATAGAAATGTGCAAAGTGAATTTTTAATGGCTCAATTGGTAAATAAACCAATAATTCCTTTATGCGAAAAAAACACAGAACTATCTAATGACTTATCAAATTTTCAAACGATAATATATGATAGATTAAGAATGCAAGAAACATTAGTTAAACCTCTATCAAATTATTTAAGTAAACCTAAAACTATAGATTTTCTTTTAAAGAAAACGAAAGTTGAAAGCACAATTAAACCAATAAAATCAATTTTTGTTAGTTATTCTCATAATGATAATGAATATTTAGAAAGGCTAAAAATTCATTTAAAACCGTTTGAAAAGAAAGGCCAAATAGATTTATGGGTTGATACTAAAATAAAAGCAGGCGAAAAATGGAAAGATAAAATTAATAATGCTTTAGAAACTTCTGTGATTGCAATACTATTAATTAGTGCCGATTTTTTAGCTTCTGATTTTATAATTGACAATGAACTTCCTCCCTTACTTAAATCTGCAGAAGAAAAAGGTAAAATTATTTTACCCATAATAGTAAAACCTTGCAGATTTTCTAACGATGATAATCTTTCAAAATTTCAAGCCATAAATAATCCTAAAATGCCATTAAGTAAACTAAATGAAAATGATAGAGAAGAAATTTATGTGAAAGTTGCTGATTATATTGACAATTTAGTTAAATAAAAAAGGCTTCTGCTAACAGCTAGAGTTTCATTGCGTGCGCGGCACGAACAATGAAACTCCGGTTGAACGGAACCGATTACACGTCCGTCAACACTATGGAGTTATCGTAAAGTTTTGAGAGAGAATGGTAAGAGGATTTATAGGCCTCTTTTTTTTGGAGTACTCTATGTCACCGCAAACCTCATTCAATCCCAAAAACAAAGAACCTCATTCTTCCTGTTAAAATAATTATAAAATAATCATCATTTTATATATTAAAATGATAATTATTTGCGTTGTATGTTAAAACAGCGGCTTATGACTTGATAAATACCTAACCCTTAAAACCATAAATTATGTCAAGAGTAAGTATTTATGAAACCCGATGGATTGACCTTGTTTTCGAAAACAAAAACAAGGAGTACGGTGCCTACCAATTGCGTCGTGATAGTGTAAAATCGGCATTGTTTGCCCTTTTTATGGGTTTGTCGCTCGTAACTTCGGTTGCAGGAATTTCGACAATTGTCAGTTATTTTAATCCCGAAATTAGACCCGTTATTACGATTCCAAACATTACAGACGAGATAATTCATCTCACAAATGTTGTAATGCCCGAAACCGAAAAAACAGTTGCTCCTGAGGTCAGGACAAAAAATATCGAGGCTCCAATTGTTAATAACCAACTTATAAATCCCGTTATCACGCATCCAGAGCAAGCCGTTCAGGATGTCGCTACCAATATTGAAATCAAGAATACAAGCAGCACAATTTCGGACGAATCAGGAACGATTGGCACAAATCCAACTGCCCAGTCAGGAACTGGAATAGAGACTAAAACTCCCGATAATGGAAATATAATCGTTAGCACTGTCGCTCTGGACAAACTTCCTGAATTTCCGGGCGGAATAGAAAAATTTTATAAATATGTGGGTAATAATTTCGAAAAACCAGAAATTGACGGACTCAGTATAATAAAAGTAAGTGTGTCGTTCGTGATTGAAAAGGACGGAAGTATGACGGATATTCAGGTAAGAAGAGACCCCGGTTATGGATTGGGAAAAGAAGCTATCAGGGTTTTGAAATCCTTGAGAACCAAATGGACTCCGGGAATGATAAATTCAAAACCTGTTCGAACTTCTTATAATTTACCCATTTCCGTACAAATGGATTAAGATTTAGGTTTAAAAATAGAAAAGCATCCTGCAATTGTGGGATGCTTTTTTTTACCATAAGATAACCTATTTCTTTTTTACTGGAGCTTTCGCCACTGGAGTTTTCTTTACTGTAGTTTTCTTTACTACTGCTTTGGCAGGTTGTTTTACATACAATTTATACAAGCCATCACTTTCGGCTCTTTTTTTTGCATTTTCGGCTCTTTCCTTTGAATCAGGATGCGAGCTCATCATTTTGTCTAAAAAAGAAGCTTCAGTTCCCTCACTCATTTTTGCCAAAATAGTAAAAGCTGATTCAACTGCGTTCACATTGTATCCGTTACGTTTCATAAAATCATACGAGTACGAATCTGCTTCTGATTCCTGCTTTCTACTGTGTTTACTGTCAATCATTGCACTGCCTATTTTACCTAATTGACTCTCTGTAACCGCAGCCACTTTATCTGATTGAGAAGCTGCAATGTCAATCAATGCTTCTTTTCTGTAAGCTGCTTTTATGGCATCCCTGGAATCGTGATTAGCAACGTGGCCAATTTCGTGGCCAATAACAGCAAGCAATTCGTTATCATCCATAATATCCATCAATCCCGAAAAAACACGAACGCTCCCATCTGCAGTTGCAAATGCGTTGACATCTTTTATGATATAGACTTTATAATTTAAAATCAATCCGTTTTCGTTTTTATGCTTTCCAAATATTTTAATAAGTCTAATTGTGTAGGGATCTGTTGAACTCGCAACTGTGTGTTCAGCATCCATTTTATCAACTGCCGACTTTGATAAACCGGAAGCATCTGCGTCGCTAAACGTAAATCCAGTGACACCTTTTTGAACTGCACCTAAAGCTTTTTCGCCAAAATTAATTTGTGCATTTGCTTCCGAAAAACCCAAAACAGCAAGTATAGCAACTAATACAATCGATTTTCTTTTCATTTTTTAATTGTTTATTTATGATGGACAAATATAAAATAAGTTTGGATTATCTAATAATGAAGATAGAAAACTTTATTTAGAATATCTGAATGAAAATTCTATCATCAATTTACCATTTTAATGTTAAAATTTTCATTTTTATATTCTAATTCTTAAATCCTAAATCCCATTTCCTAAACCAACTTTCATTATCTTTGCCCTTTCAAAAATTGATTTATGGAAACTGTTTTAGACAATAATTTACCTGTAGGAAAGCCGAAATGGCTGAGAGTAAAACTCCCAATTGGTCAAAAATATACAGAATTACGCGGTTTGGTCGACAAATACAGTCTGAACACAATTTGTACCTCGGGAAGTTGTCCGAATATGGGAGAATGTTGGGGCGAAGGAACAGCAACCTTTATGATTTTGGGAAATATTTGCACCCGTTCTTGTGGTTTTTGCGGCGTAAAAACTGGAAGACCCGAAACCGTAGATTGGGACGAACCCGAAAAAGTAGCGCGTTCCATCAAAATTATGAACATCAAACACGCTGTAATCACAAGTGTAGATCGAGATGATTTGAAAGATGGCGGTTCCATTATTTGGATAGAAACCGTAAAAGCCATCCGAAGAATGAACCCCAACACGACTTTAGAAACATTGATTCCTGATTTTCAAGGTATCGAAAGAAATATAGACCGAATTGTGGAAGCCAATCCCGAAGTCGTTTCACACAACGTGGAAACTGTTCGCCGATTGACGCGTGAAGTACGTATTCAGGCAAAATATGACCGAAGTCTCGAAGTTTTAAAATACCTGAAAGCGAAAGGGATTAATAGAACCAAGTCTGGAATTATGCTTGGTCTTGGCGAAACAGAAGAGGAAGTTTTTCAAACGATGCAAGATTTATACGAAGCCAATGTTGACATCATAACAATAGGTCAATACTTGCAACCTAGCAAAAAACATTTGCCGGTAAAGGAATTTATCTCTCCTGAACAATTTGCAAAATATGAAAAATTCGGTTTGGAATTAGGCTTTCGTCACGTTGAAAGCGGACCACTGGTTCGTTCTTCTTATAAAGCACAGAAACATATTCTTTAACCGCAAAGAACACAAAGTTCTCGCAAAGCTCACAAAGTTTATGGTTTTAACCTTAAACTTGAAACCTTAAACTTGAAACAAAAGAATTGAAAACAAGAATTGCCATAAATGGTTTTGGGAGAATTGGTCGAAATCTATTTCGACTGCTTTTGAACCATCCTACAATTGAAGTCGTTGCCATAAATGATATCGCCGATACAAAAACAATGGCACATTTAGTGAAATACGACAGCATTCACGGGGTTTTGCCCTTTGAAGTTTCGAATGATGATAAAGGAATTATCGTTGACGGGAAACATTTTCTGTTTTTCCACGAGAGAAGCATATCAAATCTAGATTGGAAATCCATAGACATTGATGTGGTGGTGGAATCGACCGGAAAATACAGAACTTTCGAAGAAATTAACGCCCATATTTTGGCGGGAGCCAAAAAAGTAATTCTTTCTGCGCCATCCGAAGTGGATTCTATAAAAACGGTGGTTCTTGGCGTGAATGAAAACATTCTTGACGGAACCGAAACCATAATTTCGAACGCAAGCTGCACCACAAACAACGCAGCTCCGATGATTAAAGTAATCAATGAACTTTGTGGTATCGAGCAAGCATACATTACAACCATTCACTCTTACACAACCGATCAAAGTTTACACGATCAACCCCACAAAGATTTACGTCGTGCTCGTGGTGCAAGCCAATCGATTGTTCCCACAACAACTGGAGCTGCCAAAGCATTGACAAAAATATTTCCTGAATTTGAAGGTAAAATTGGAGGTTGCGGCATTCGTGTTCCCGTTCCTGATGGCTCATTGACAGACATCACTTTCAACGTAAAACGTGCCGTTACAATAGATGAAATCAATGCTGCCTTCAAAACCGCCTCACAAACTAATTTAAAAGGCATCTTGGATTATACCGAAGATCCTATCGTTTCCGTTGATATTATTGGCAATAGAAATTCCTGTCTTTTTGACGCACAGCTTACCTCCGTGATTGACAAGATGGTAAAAGTAGTGGGCTGGTATGATAACGAAATAGGTTATTCTTCTCGAATTATTGATTTAATTATTTTAACAAATTAACAAATAATTCAATATCTTTATGGCTGTCATAAGAAATTCCCAAATATCTGATGAAGTCCTTCCTATTATTTTTCATTGTAGTTGGCACACTTTTATATTCTCAAAATAAAAAACCAGTTGAGAAAATAGATAGCATATCCTATTATGGCAACTTGAGTAATTCAAGTATCAATGCCAACAAATATAAAAATGCACTCCTTTTTACCCAAAAAGCCATAAATTATTCCAAGAAAAACAAAAATATTGAAGCCGAGGCAAACGAAACCTTTAGCCTAGGGAAAATTTATTTTGATGTAAAAAAATATGATGACGCCCTGAAATACTTTAACACCAGTATTTCTATATATAAAAATTTAAAACCTTCACCCAAATACGCTTCTGCCTATTATTATCTAGGAATGTGTCATATTAAAAAAAGAAGTTTTTCTAATGCTGAAATTTGTTTTGACAAAGCACAATCCTTGTATAACACGCTTGAAATAAACGACACTACTGATTTACTTAATCTTCAAAGAGGAATAATTCACAAATCGAAAGGAGAAAATGATCTGGCGTCTTCAATTTTCAATATTATAGTTGCAAAACCAGACAGCCCAGATATTCTGAACACAAAAGCAGAGGCTTTGTACCAAATAGGAATCATCGAAATGGCTCAAAACAGGAATAATTTGGCTCTGAATTATTTCAATAAAGCATTGGAATTCAATTCCAAAAATAAAAATTTGGATCAAAAATCTGATATTCTATTAGCATTGAGCACTGTTTATGATAAAATGTTGGACAAAAATAATGCCTATACTTATTTGAAACAACACACTAATTTAAAGGAAAGTATTTCGATTTTAGACAATGAAAAACTTGGTGTTGATGATTACGAAGCATTTAAGGCTTCTGAGCGATTAAAAGAAATTGCAGAAACAAACAAAGAAAAAAAGCAGCAAGAAAAAACCAGCAAATTTTCAAAACTAATCAGCATTTTGGCCATTGCTTTAATTTCGATTTTGTCTTTATTAAGTTTGGCTTTATACAAAAACAACATCATTAGAACTCAATCTAATCTATTGTTGGAAGAAAAAAACAGAGAATTAATTATTGCCAAAGAAAAAGCAGAGAAAGCCTCAAAGGCCAGATCTGAATTTCTGTCGACTGTAAGTCATGAACTCAGAACTCCTTTGAATGCCATCAATGGTATAGCCCATTTATTATTAGAAGAAAAACCTAAGAAATCACAAATGAATTATCTGGAATCCTTAAAATTTTCGGGCAATTATCTAACCTCTTTTATTAATGACATTCTCGAAATCCAAAAAATAGATTCGACCAAGGTTGAAATAGAAAACATCAATTTTAATCCCAAACAATTATTGGAGAATCTCCAAAACTCACTGAAGGAATTGGCCTCAACAAATAACAATAATTTCACACTTGAAATTGATTCGAATATCCCTGATAATTTAATTGGAGACCCGACAAAATTGTCACAGATTATGTTGAATCTAATCAACAACGCACTTAAATTCACTCATAACGGAGAAGTAAAAGTAATTACAAAGCTCCTTTCATTAGAAGATCAGAAAGCATCAATTTATTTTGAAGTAAAAGACAGCGGGATTGGAATTCCCGAAGATAAACTTGAAACCATATTCGATAGTTTTTCACAAGGCTCCGTGGGCATTAATAGAAAATATGGTGGAACTGGTTTAGGACTTACAATTGTAAAAAAATTGGTTGCGCTTCTTGGCGGAGAAATTAAACTCAAAAGTATTGCCGGAAAAGGATCTTCTTTTTCATTTGAATTGCAATTTAGAGAGGGCAAAAAACCTAAACAAGTCAGCAGAAAAACCAAAAAAAATGTTGACTCAACTTTAAAAAATAAAAAAATATTAATCGTTGAAGACAATAAAATTAATCAGATGGTTTCCAAAAAAATGTTGGAAAGTAAAAGTATTCTCTGCGAAATAATTGACAATGGCGAGGAAGCCATTGAATATGTAAAAACTAATAAATTTGATATGATTTTAATGGACGTTCACTTACCGGGGATAAACGGAACAGTAGCCACAGAAAAAATCAGGGAATTTGATAAAAAAACACCCATTATTGCATTAACAGCCATCTCATTAAATGAAAACAGAGAAATGCTTTTGTCTTACGGAATGAATGATGTACTAACAAAACCTTTTGTCCCAGAAGAATTTTACTCGACTATTTCCAAATATATTTAGGGATTTCTAATAATTCAAAATCAGCTCCTTGATAAGAATTCTTACCTTAGGTTCAGCATTTTTTGCAGCTTCCAATACTTCATCGTGCGAAACAGTTTCAATATTTTCTTCATCGCCCATATCTGTAATTACAGAAAGCCCAAAAACTTCCATATCCATATGACGGGCAACGATTACCTCGGGAACGGTTGACATTCCCACACAATCTGCACCCACATTTTTTACCATTTTGTATTCGGCAAGCGTTTCAAATGTTGGCCCCTGAAGTCCAAGATATATACCATCCTGAACAATAATATTTAGATTTTTGGCAAGTTCTTTAGCCTTCGCAATCATTTTTTTAGAATAAGGCTCACTCATATTTAAAAATCGTGGACCAAAACGCTCGTCATTTTTTCCTCTCAAAGGATGTTCCGGCATCATATTAATGTGATCTTTCAAAATAACAACCGAACCTACTTCGTAATTAGAATTTACGCCGCCAGAAGCATTCGAAACAATTAGTTTTTCAACACCTAGAAATTTCATTACACGAACCGGAAAAGTCACTTCTTTCATAGAATACCCTTCATAAAAATGGAACCGACCTTGCATTGCAACCACTTTTTTGTCGCCAATAGTTCCAAAAACCAGAGCTCCTTTGTGTCCTTGAACAGTCGAAACCGGGAAATTTAGAATTTCGGCATAAGGCAACGTAAATTCTATTTGAATATCATCGGTAAAGCTACCCAATCCTGAACCCAGAATAACTCCATATTCAGGAGTAAAATTGGTTTTTTCTTTAATGAAACTAACGGTTTCCTGTACTTGTTCCCACATAATTTAAAATGGTTTTATCAAAATTTTCTCCTTCCGAAAGTAATGAACTTCGTATTGGCAAATAGAAAAGCTGCTCGCTTGTAATACTGTCTTTCAATCTCACGAAATCTTTTTCGGTGGTAATAATTATTTTGTTTTCTGATTTATTATTAATTTCCAATAGGTCTTTTTCGACAAAATGATGATGGTCAGGAAAAACTAATTTCTCATCATTTTGGGTTTGCAAATATGCAAAGAAAGGTTCAGGTTTTGCAATTCCAGCCAAAAGTAATTTATTAACATTCCTGATTTCGTCAACTTTCATCGTTTTATCTTCAGAATAAATAGAATCATCATAATCGATAAACGAAAAATACAATTCTTGATTGGACTCCAATTTTAATTTGGCTTTAATTCTGTCTTTTTCTTCAATTGAAAGGTTTGGTGGGCATTTCGTGACAATAACCACGTTAGCTCGTTTTGCCCCACTCCTGCTTTCACGCAAATTGCCTGTAGGCAACATACAATCATCCGAATATAAATCGCCGTACGAAGTCAGCAAAATATAAAACCCCGCCTTCACTTTCCGATGTTGAAAAGCATCATCGAGTAAAATAACTTCCGCCTTTTCGGTTTGAGAAAGCAATTGTTCGATGCCGTTTTTCCGGTCAACATCAACGGCTACCTGAATATTGTTGAATTTTTTATAAAACTGAAAAGGTTCGTCACCAAGAATTTCAGCATTCGAATTAGAATCCGCCAGAACAAAACCTTTAGACTTTCTTTTGTATCCGCGACTCAGTGTGGCAACTTTATATTTTGGCGAAAGCAACCGGATTAAATATTCGATTTGGGGAGTTTTTCCAGTACCACCAATGCTGAGATTACCAACGGCAATAATAGGAATATCGAAAAAATAGGATTTTAGAATGCCTTTGTCGAAAAGAAAATTCCGAATACT
>Ga0066420_1000056_pt1 | contig 35167 bp, 25 predicted proteins | sample LakWasMet28_LOW6_2_FD_59547 | JGI IMG/M metagenome (GOLD analysis project Ga0066420, IMG submission 59547) | Freshwater sediment methanotrophic microbial communities from Lake Washington under simulated oxygen tension - Sediment Metagenome 28_LOW6 | ecosystem: Environmental > Aquatic >... | reverse complement strand
CGGGTTTGGCAGGACGGCCAAACCTATGCGGACGAAAGACAGGTCGTGAACTCGGATTCCTCCGGTCCAGTCTTCACGCTGAAGCTGCCCGCCGGCCCGGCGCAGGTGCAGACGTGGTTCTATGATTCCTCCGGTCAGGAACTATGCGGCGCCTACTATGTTTACGTCAGTGTCGCAGGCGGCGCCGGGCAGCCTTTAGTCGACTAGCCTGATACTAGCGGCTCCATGCTTTTGGACTGTTTGATCTGTCGGGGCGGCAGAGGCGATTGGCCTCAATCGCCTGACAGACGAGCAAGGCCGTTGAGGGCAACGGCCACTACCTAAAATCCAGATTCAAAGGGACTCTGGAATTAATGGTGCCCGGGCAATGTGGGCACCGGTTCACCGTGCGACCAAGCGGACCGTCAGACGATCAAAGGCGAGCCGACGCCGGTAGCTGGTTTCGTTCTCATATTTGTCGACGGCCTCGAGGGTATCGATGCGCTCAACCCGGTCGCACAGCGACTTGAGCAAAGTGCGCACGACGAGGCGGGCGTGGGCGGCACCGAGACACAGGTGGGCGCCAAAACCGAAGGCCACGTGCGGGTTGGGTCGCCGGTCCAGCCGCACTTCCTCGGGAGCCTCGAAGACGGTCTCGTCGTAGTTGGCGGCGGCGAAGTTGAGCGAGACGAATTTTCCTGCCGCCACGTCGATCCCATGAATGTTGACCGGAGCCTTGCACAAACGGGCCAGATGGGTGGAAGGGGAAAGCACCCGGAAGAACTCCTCGCTGGCGCCTACGATTCGTTTGGGGTCTTCGCGGAGGAAGCTGAAGTCGGCGGGTTGGGCCGACAAGTGCCCGATAATGCCCGAGACGGAATTGATAATGGTGTCGCGCCCTCCGGCGAAAACGATGCTGCAGAATCCCAGCATTTCCTCCCGGGTGAGCGGCCGGCCCTGAAAACGGGCCTGGGTGAGACCGCTAAAGAAGTCCGTCCCGGGATTGGCCTGCGCCCGGTCCAGCAGGCTGTTGGTGTAGGTCTCCAAGGCTGCGCCTTTGCTGGTACCGTCGCCTTCGCGGAAGACATGGGTCCCCCAGCTGATCCAGATATCCGCCTCGGACTGCGGCATGTTCAGCAGAATCGCCAGCGCGCGCGACTGCAGCGGAATGGCGAACTCTCGCACGATCTCCAGACTGTCCCGCGACAGGGCATCGGTGACGAGCTGCTCGACCAGGGTTTCCATCTGCGTGATTACCTCCGGCAGTTTGGCCCGGTTGAAGTACGGCTCGGCAATCGCCCGGTATTCTTGCTGCTCGGGGGGATCGACTTCGAGCGGAAGCTGCCGGACGGTGCGGACGTCCTCCTCCGTCGGAATCGGCACCTTGAAGGGAGCGTCTGAACTGAACTGCTGCCAGTCCTTGGCTGCACGTCTCACGTCCTCATGCCGGAGGAGCATCGGCACAGGATTGCCTTGGAAGTTGTTGACGAGGACGCCGTCTTTGCGCCTGGGCTCGCCAAAGGGGTCGGGTTGCTGCTGATGGAAGGGACAGGGCATGGCGTGGGGGGAGGTAGGATTGGCGCGTGGATGTTGCGGGATTGGGTCGAGGAAGGAAATTAAGGTGCCTTGGTCAGGGTGGCGGCGAAGAAGCGCAACGTGTCGGTCAGGTGTTCGTCCCAGTACGGCCAGTCATGTCCGCCGGAAAATTCAGCATATTCATGGACGATACCCTGACGTTCCAGTTCCTGGTGCAACGCCCGGTTGGGGCCGATCAACGGATCGTCCCGGCCGCAATCAAAGCGGATCGCCGGTAGGTCTGCCTTACGGCGGAGCATCGCTTCCAGCACAGAATGGTCTTCCGGCGGCACCGTGTAGCTGGAAACGGGATCGGAAACAAAATTCTTCATCTGCTCGAAATGCGTGATCGAGGAATGCCCGGAGATCGCCCGGAACCGGTCGGCGTATTTCGCGCCCAGACGCAGGGCTCCAAATCCGCCCATGGACAATCCCGCCACAAACAGCGGTGAAGCAGGCGTCAACACGGGCGCCGCTAAACGGGCCGCCAACGGGACCTCAGTTACGATCCATTGCTCAAAATCCTGCCACCGGTGTGGCAAATAGCCGCTGCCATCGCCCCACAAACCATCGCTGGGCATGGCGAGGACCATGGGAGGGATGACGCCTTCGTCGACCAGGCGTTGGGTTGTGAGATGCGCCCCGGCCTTTTGGCTCCAGCACCAATGGCTGCCGTAGACACCATGCAACAAGATGACCAAGGGCACTGGGGTGGATTGGCCGGCACCTATGAGGGGAATGAAGACCGTCAGGTCGGCGCGGGTCTTGAGCGCGGGACTCTTCACGGTGACCGTGCGCAATCCGTCCCGCTCAAAGCGCGGATCCGAATACTCGATGGTCGGGAAGGGCGGGGCGTTCACGAAGGCAGTTCCGGGAATAGGATGACGCCCTTGTAATTGCGACCTTCTAGCATGTCCTCAAACGCCCGGGGCAATTCCTCGAGCTCGTAGGTGCGGGAGATCAACTCGTCCAGCAGGAGTTCGCCCTTGGCGTAGAGGTTGAATATCCGGGGGAAGTCGATGGACGGCGAGCACTGGCCGTAGAGCGGATTGATGTAGGTCTTGTCCCATTCGAACAGCTGCATGTCGAAGCTGATGCGTTTTTCGATGCCGCTCATCTGGATAGCGGTTCCGCCATTGCGCACGAAGGCCAGGGGCGCTGCGCCAAGTTTCGGCACGGCGGTGCTCTCAAAACAGTAATCCGCCCCGCGACCACCGAGCAAGGCCTTGACTTGGGCGGCGGCGAGCAGGAGTTCCTTGTCTTCGGGTACGGCTTGAATCGTGTGGGTGGCGCCAAATTTCTTGGCCGCTTCCAGGCGGTTGGCTCTGCGCTCCACCGCGATGATCTGGGCCGCCCCAGATATCCGGGCGCCCTGGATGGCGCTCAAGCCTACTCCGCCCGCGCCCAAGACGACGACCGAGGTTCCGGGTCTGACCTTGGCGGCATTCACCACGGAGCCATAGCCCGTCATCACGCCGCACCCGACGATGGCCCCGGCGGCGAAGGACACTCCGGCCGGCAGCAAAGAAACCGCTTCACGTCGCACCAGGGCCAACCCGCAAAGGGTTCCGAGGTTGAAGGACCGGTCGATCGGTTTCCCTTGGCGCTGGGTACCCTCGGCGTGCGAGGCTCCGCGCGAACGCTCCAACGTGTAGGCCGGCCGACTGGTCTCGCAGAGGGAATGCCGGCCACACTGGCACTGAAAACAGTCTCCGCAGGGGATCGCCCAGTTTAAGATCACGCGGTCTCCGGGTTTGACGTGCTTTACCGCCGACCCGACCAGTTTCACCACCCCGGCGCCTTCGTGGCCCAGCACGAGCGGGCGTCCCCAGCCTTTGGAATCCCAATCGGTGTGACACACGCCGGAGGCGCGAATTTCCACCAGGACTTCCTCGGGCTGAGGCCAGCCGACTTCGATGGTTTCAATGGTGACGTGGCCTTGGCCATCGCCGATGGCCGCTTGGGTGGTGAACATGGTTGAGAGGGGCTGCCTGGGGGACGGCAGCGATACGTGGAAAGCGAACGCGGCGGTTAAGATAGCGATCCAAGTCGTCCAATACTTCGCCGGTTCATACCCAATAACAGGCTTTAATTACCCCGAAATGCGTGTCTATCTGGTCCGACTGGATATATTCGCCCTTGTGCAAGCTCTCCTCGAAAAAGTCCGGACCGATCCCGCGCGCAGTTTCCAACTGAGCGAATGGCGTCTGAAGCATTTCAATACACCCTGGCATTTTCACCCGGAGATCGAGCTCACGCTCATTCTCGAGGGCCACGGGCGGCGGTTTGTCGGCGACAGTCTGGAACCGTTTGCGCCGGGGGATCTGGTATTGCTCGGGCCCAATTTGCCGCATTTCTGGCAGAGCGAAAGCAGTTGCTCGCATTCGCGATCGCTGGTGGTCCAATTCAAAGCGGATTTTCTCGGGACCGACTTTTGGACCCGGCCGGAGATGCGGCGGATCGGACGCCTGCTGGCCCGCGCCCAACAAGGATTGAGTTTCAACGACAGTGCGGTGATCGAGCCCTATCGGCACGCCATGGCCGCGCTTTCCTCGGATATCGGGCTCAAGGGGCTGACGGGCTTGCTGCACCTGCTGGATCAACTCGCCCGGGACCAGCGGGTGCGACCGCTGGCCAGCCGGGCCTATCCACCGGCCACCAACCACCGGGCGGAGCAGCGACTGGCCCGGATCTACGACTATGCTGGGCGTCATTTCGCGCGGACCATCACTCTGCCGGAACTCGCCCGGGAAGTGGCCATGACTCCGGCAGCCTTCAGTCGATTCTTCAAGCGGGTGTCCAAGCGTTCACCCTCCGATTTCCTTAATGACCTTCGGATTGAGCACGCATGCCGATTGCTGAGGGAGAGCGACCGTACGGTCACTGACATTGCTGCCGCCGCCGGGTTTCCCACGCTGACAAACTTCAACCGCCGATTTCGTGAACGCAACGGGACTACACCCCGCGAGTACCGACAGTCGTTCCTGCGGTAGGTGGGGCCGGAATGGATGGCTTACCGATAAAGGTCAATAATGAGAAGGGACTGATCAAGCAACCTGGTGCCGCCTAAGGAATTGACTGGGGCTTACGCCGGATAGGATGCGAAATCGACGATTGAAATGGGATAGGCTTTCAAAGCCGCAAGCGAAGGCGACCTCGGCAATGGTCTGGTCCGTCTCCAGCAGCAGCCGGTGCGCGTGTCCGATGCGAACCTCGTTGACAAAATCGGAAACGGTGCGGCCGGTGACCCGCCGGAAGTAGTGGCTGAAAGCTGAGGGACTCATGCCTACCGTCCGGGCGATCGCCTCGTAGTTAATCGCCCCGGCAAAGTGTTGGAAGATGTATCCGTAGGCAATGTTGATGCGTTCGCTGGCAAACTGATCAAGTTGCGGCGAAAAGCCCGGGCTCGACAACTGGATGGGTTTCCGGTCCTCGGAAAGAAAATGCAAAATCTGCAGAAAACCGATGAGATGTGCCAGGCCTTTGCCAGCTGGGAGCGCTTGGAGCAGAGGACTAACCTGTTCCAACGTGCCGCGGCTGAAAGCAAGTCCGCCTCTAGCGCGGTCTAGCAGCCGACGGACTGAGAGTAACTCTGCGCAGGCGAGGAAGTCCGAGCCGAATGAATCCGGGCGAAAGTGCACCACCACCGAGTGGGCATAATCGGCTTGTTTGCGGGCGGTCGCGGCATTTCGCCAGTAATGCGGTAGATTGGAACCGATCAGCACGAGGTCGCCGGGTTCAAATGAAGCAATGCTGTCACCGACGAAACGCTGCCCGCTACCGCGTCTGATCCAGGTGAGCTCGCATTCCTCGTGAAAATGCCACGGGCTGGTGAAGGCGGGGAGAATGAATTCACGAACGGCGAAAGAACGTGATTCATCCTTCGGGATCAGCTCGAACTTGGCTTTCGGGTTTCGCGACATGGACAGCATCTTCATCTAGGCTCCCCTCACGGGACGCGGCAAGCCGCCTTACCTCGCATTCCTTGCCTGAGATCCGGCTTGGGCTGTCAATAGAGTGCCAGCCTTGAGCCATCCCAAGGTAGCTCAGTCCCGAGGAATAGACTAGGCTGGAAGGACTAACCCAATTGAACGCGATAGGGTTTACCCATTATCCTCATGAACGAACTCCACCCTCTGACCAAAGCGATCATAGACGGCAGGCGCAAAGAGGTGCCCAACCTAGTCAAACAATGTCTCGCGGACGGCGAGATGGCGGGCGATATCGTTGAAAAGTTGCTAGTGCCAGGCATGGCGCTTGTCGGCGACAGGTTTAAGCGCAATGAGGTATTTGTTCCCGAAATGCTCATGGCGGCCCGTGCCATGAAGGAAGCGTTGAATATTCTGGAACCCTCACTTGTGGCGGCCGGGGTTAAACCGGAGCACACCGCCGTTATCGGCACGGTGGAGGGCGACCTGCATGACATCGGCAAGAACCTCGTGGCGATGATGTGGAAGGGCGCGAACATTGAAGTCATCGATCTCGGGGTTAACGTGGCGCCCGCAAAATTTATCGAGGCAGTCAGACTGCACAAGCCAAGGTTGGTGGGTTTGTCTTCCCTGTTGACCACGACCATGCCGGCCATGCGTACTACAGTGAAGGCCATACGTGATGCCGGGCTCTCGGTAGGAATCTGTGTGGGAGGCGCTCCGATTACCCACGAATTCGCCAAGGAAATCGGCGCTGATGGCTTCGCGATTGACGCCGGTGGTGCCGTGGATGCGGCGATGGCTCTTCTCCAGCGAAAGGATTGAGCCAACCTAGTTTCGTGACCATGAATCGGGACTTCTACCTCGATCTCGCAGCCAAGGGTATCGGCATGCCCATTGGAACGCATCTGATTTTGCATGAACACCAGGATCACGCCGCCATTGTCCAAGACGGGTATCGGCTGGGGCAAGTGGTGGAGGAAGCGGCCCGCCGGTTCCGGATGCCATTGGCCTTTCCACTCATGGACCTCAGGCTGGAGAAAGAGGCGCTCCTCCTGGCGCGCGGCGTGGCGCCCGATTCCGTGGACGGTTATCACTTTGCAGAAATTCCCATTGAAGAGGGAAGGTTCCTCCTGACCAAGACCATGGGGGCAGTATGTGGGGCGATTCGCCACATCGCGGAAAACACCGAGCTTATCCCGATCGGGATGAGTATCGGACCATTTTCATTGATGACCAAATTGATTGCGGACCCGATCGCACCCGTGTACCTGGCGGGAACTGGTGCGACCCGCGATGACGACACTGAAGTCGCTCTCGTGGAACAACTGCTAAAGCTGGCACTATTCACCATTCGGAGCTATCTCGACGCCCAAATCGAGGCCGGGGCCAAGGCTATAATTTTGTGCGAGCCGGCGGCCAATACAGTGTATTTCTCGCCCAAGCAGCTAGCTGTTAGCTATGGGGTATTCGACCGATATGTCATGCGCAATAATCTGTTGCTGCGCGATCAACTCCACCGGCGAGGAGTGGATCTGATCTTCCATGATTGCGGCGAACTGCTGGATGGAATGGTGCAACGATTTGCCTCGCTTGATCCGGCAATCATCAGCCTCGGTAGCTCACGTCTGCTCTGGGAGGATGCGGCGCTGGTGTCGAAATCAACAGTGCTGTACGGCAATCTGCCGACCAAACAGTTCTATTCCGACTCGCTAATGAGTGAGGAGAGGGTACGGCAACTGTCCGAGGAACTCATCTGCCGCATGCGCGAAGTCGGTCATCCTTTCGTCCTCGGAAGCGAGTGTGATATCTTAAGTGTCCCGGGTAGCGAACGGGCTATCATGGCCAAGGTGGAGGCGTTTCTGCGAACGGCCCGATCCAAAGATTTATGAAAAAAAGCGATGTTATCAGAATGGTGCTGGACGGGAAAAAGCCGCCCTATGTACCTTGGTCTTTCAAGTTTACTCAGGAACCCAAGCAGGCTTTGCAGGCGCATTACCGCGTGGACGACCTGGACGAAGTCCTTGGCAACCATATTTTGCAACTGGGCAGCGACATCGGCTTCTTCGATGAATTGGGAAGCAACCTATACCGGGATGTGTTCAAGGTGGTCTGGGATCGCAGCATAGATAAGGATATTGGCGATATCTCTGGCTGCCTGCTGCCGGAACCGACTCTCGCAGACTACCAGTTTCCCAACCCGCTGGATCCCCGTTTCTATGCCAACATTGAAGGCGAAATTCAGAAAAAGCCGGAGATGTTCCGGGTCTTCCAGATCGGGTTTTCCATGTATGAGCGCGCCTGGACTTTGCGGGGCATCGAGAATCTCTTGATGGATTTCATAGAGAATCCGGAATTCGCGCACGCCTTGCTGGATGCTATCTGTGATTACAACATGGCGCAGATCGATAAGGCCCTGACCTACGACATAGACGCCGTATATTTTGGTGACGATTGGGGACAGCAACACGGGCTGATCATGGGGTACAACCGCTGGAAAGAATTCATTTACCCCCGACTGAAACGCATGTACGGCCGCGTCCGCGCAGCGGGCAAATACGTGATGATCCATAGTTGCGGCGACGTGGATGAACTGTTTGATGATTTAATTTCTATTGGCTTGAACTGCTTCAATCCGTTTCAACCCGAAGTGATGGATGTGTTTGAGATCCTGCCCCGGTACCGCGGACGTCTGGCCTTTCACGGCGGACTTTCCATGCAAAGAACCCTGCCGTTTGGCACCCAGGCCGAAGTGGTCGCCGAATCGCAGCGCTTGCTCGGTCTGGGGAAAGAGGGGGGCTACATCTTCTCGCCTTCGCACTCGGTGGAAAGTGACACCTCGTTGGAAAACATGCTGTCATTTGTCGAAGTCGCCCAAAACCAGCTGAAATGAAGCGCCCGCATCCGCTTCCTTGGTTTGGACCCCGTTGCCCCAACGATTTCAAGCTATCCGCCCAGATGCTCCCAGATGGTTTGTCCGCGTACTGCAATAGTGGTCGCGTTGGTCAGCGGCGAATGGCATTCTTTCGTCCGTGTTCATGATGGATTCATGGACGACGATTAAATCCGCCATCCGGGCTTTTCTTGTTGAAAGGCTGATATCATGTCTGGGCGATTCGCTGACAAAGGTACTAATCCCACCCGGCGTTCATCAAACCAGCATTTTCCCACGTGAGTAGTCTTTACCTTTTCCGTCAGGCATTCCCCGGATCGCGATACTGGGCTCTTCTCGTAGGAAGTATGCTGCTTACCCTATCACTGTTGGCTGAGGCTGGACGATCTGAGCAGGATTTCAATGCGGGATGGCGGTTTCACCTTGGGGACGACGTGACTCCAGGCGCTGGTGTGTCCGCCGATGAATTGGCGTGGCAGGTCGTACGGTTGCCGCATGATTGGGCAATTTCCGAGGGCTTCACGCAGCAGGCGACCGGGAGCAGCACTGGATTTCTTCCCGGCGGCATCGGTTGGTATCGCAAGAGTTTCAAGCTGCCAGAGTCTTGGCGGGGCCAACGCGTTATCCTCGTCTTTGACGGAGTCTACAAATTAGCCCGCGTGTGGCTGAATGGGCAGGAGGTCGGTGGTCGGCCCAACGGCTTCGTGTCCTTCGATCTCGATCTCACCACCGTGGCTCACTACGGAGAGCAGACCAATGAACTGTTGGTGCGGGTCGACCATTCCGCCTATATCGACACCCGCTGGTACTGCGGTTCGGGCATCTACCGGAATGTCCGACTGGTGAGCACCGCCCGTACTTATATACCGGAATCCGGCGTTTGGGTGCAGACCCCTGAAATCAATGCCGACCGCGCGACCGTCACGGTCACGACTACGGTCGTCACAGAAGAGGGGAAGGCGCGACCCGTGCAACTTGCCGTGGAGCTGTTGGATCCCGCCGGTCAGGTGGTCGCGAGCCGGAACCGGTCATTTCCCAACGGGGCTCCGGCTCAGATCGTCGATGACTTCACGGTGCCTCACCCGCAAAGTTGGGACCTGGTCACGCCCAAACTCTATCAAGCCCGGGTTCGGCTTGAGCGCGACGGACAGCCGCTTGACGAGCGCAGCATTTCCTTTGGCGTCCGCACGGCCCGCTTTGATGCCAGGCAGGGCTTTTTGCTCAACGGTCAGGTGGTGAAAATCAAAGGCGTGAACCTGCACCACGATGCCGGCCTCGTCGGGGTGGCTGTGCCCAAGGACGTTTGGCGCGACCGCTTGGTGAAACTGCGCAGTGTGGGGGTCAATGCGGTCCGCACGGCCCATAATCCGCCCAGTCCCGAGTTTCTCGACCTGTGCGATGAACTGGGGTTTCTGGTCATGGACGAATTCTTCGATGAATGGAGTGTGCCGAAGGATAAGTCGCTCGTCTGGCTCGGCGACAACAAGGCGCCGCCCGAGGTCAATCATGGCTACTCGGAGTTGTTCGCCGAGTGGGCTGAACGTGACGTCAAGGCCACGATCCGCCGCGACCGGAATCATCCCTCCGTCATCTTATGGAGCATCGGTAACGAGATCGAGTGGACCTATCCATATTACTCGAACGCTTCGAGTCTCAATGGCGACACCAATTATTTCACGCAGGCGCCCGATTTCGATCCGGTGAAGATCCGCGAACGAATGGCGAAAGTGCATCCCGGCCCGGATGAGCTGCTAGCGATCGCCCAGCGGCTATCGGGTTGGGTGCGGGAGACCGATCCCACACGACCGGTGACCTCTGGTTTGGTGCACCCCTCGGTCGGCTTTGCCACCGGCTACGCCGCGGCCCTGGGGGTGGTGGGATTCAATTACCGGGCCAATGAATACGACGGAGCCCACGCCATGTATCCGTCGGCTTGTATCATGGGCTCGGAGAATTGGGGTACGTGCGCCGAATGGGAGGCGGTACAATCCCGTGACTTCGTCGCCGGCATGTTCATCTGGACCGGTTATGCCTATCTCGGCGAGGCCGGTCCCTGGCCGCGCAAGGGACTGGAGATTTCCCTCTTTGATTTTGCGGGATTCCAGACGCCGCGCGGAGCAATGTTTGAGTGCCTCTGGCGATCCACTCCGAAAGTCTGGGTGGGGACGACCCGCGCCGAGGATTCAGAATACAGTCAAACGGCAGAGGGGACATGGAAATTCACGCAACGGGCCTATGAGCCACCGGCGATGAAATGGCTGCGTCGTTGGGAATGGGATCGGGTGGCGGCGACGTGGAATTATCCCGCCGGTGAGGACACGATCGTGCAGGTCTATGCCAACACGGAGGAGGTCGAGCTATTGCTCAACGACCGACCGTTAGGGCGCCAGAAAATGGCGGATTGGCCGGACCATATCGCCAAGTGGGCCGTGCCCTTTGTCGCCGGCCGGTTGGAAGTGGTCGGCTTGAATGGCGGCCAGCGCGTGGCCACCGATCTCCTGCAAACGTCTGGTCCCTTGGCTGCCATCCAACTCAAGTCTGACCGGTCCTCGCTCAAAGCCAATGATACGGATGTAGTCCGCGTGGAGTTGCAGTTGCGGGATGCGGCCGGTATTCCGGTGGTCACGGCTGATCGGGAAGTCATCTTTGACATCACGGGCCCCGTGCGGATTCTCGGCGTGGACAATGGCTGGGAAAGCAGCGTGCAGCCTTACCAGGTGAACCACGTTGTTACCTGGCAAGGCCGGGCCATGCTGCTTTTGCAGGCCCAGGATCAAGTCGGTTTGGTGACGGTGACGGCCCGTGGTGCGGAGATCAGCTCCCCGGCGATTGAACTGAAAATTGAATAATGAGGCTTTGAGTGAAACGCGAGGATACGACGGACTTCGCGCCGTGGATCTGGCGGGAGAGGTATTGTTTTCGTTTTAGGGGGAGGATTCGCCACATCCCGATCGTTGACGAACATCAAGGGTGAAGGTGTTCCAACCGACTGGATATTTCGCTGAACGCATTGCCCAGGGTCTTGGGTGATAATTCAAACGCGTAGCCATGATAATCACGCAGCAGCGTGATCGAGTTCATGATCAGCAGGGTTTCCACGGCGCTGGTGGAATTTGCGAGAGCGTGGGTCAGCACCGGGACGGGATCATCGGCGTGGATCAGGCCGAGAAACTCGGCGGCCCGGACCCGCACCAAGGGCTCGGGATCGTTCAGCGCGAGTGCCTTGGCGGTGGCAATGAACGGGGTTGCTTGCCGTTCGAAGGAACTGCACACGATCAGGCCCCAGTAGCGTTCCCAGGGATCGGCCGACGCGAGGGCGGCGGCGATGCGCTGAGAGGCCTTGGGAAAGGGCTGCAGGCTGAGATCGGCGATATCCACGAGTCGGCCGATTTCATCGCGATGAGCCATGCCGAACGCCGTGGGGTTCTGGGCCGCTTGATTAGCCAGCACGCTTTCAGGGTAGAAACTCAGGTCGGGCATGCCCTTGACCCACTCGGTCAGGCGGGTGCGCATGGCCGCCAAGGTTTTCACGAAGGCGGGATCGCCAGCGAGATTGTGCACCTCATCCGGATCGGTGGTAAGGTCATAGAGCGCCTCCGGGGCGCGGGGCTCGAAGAATTGACGTTGCTCGGCGGATAGCTGGCCGGCGTGAAAGAGGCGGTCCCACTCTTGATACGCCAGTTGCCGGTAGCGGTATTGGTTGAAGAGCGCGTCCACGTTGAAGGGCTGGTAGCTGCGCATGTATAGGAAGCGGCCACGGCGGAGGGTGCGGACGAGATCGTATTTTTCATCGAAGCGGTCGGCGTAGCCGAAAGTTTCGTCGCGGCTCTCAAGTCGGGCGGTGTCTACGCCGGGTCCAAGGAAAGGCCTTCCGTCCATGCCGTTGGGCGTCGGAATGCCGGCGAGATTGAGCACTGTGGGGCCAAAGTCATAGAAATTCACGAACGCGGCTTCGCGGGAACCGGGTGCTTGGCGCACAAGGTGGCGCCACTTGGCGGGCACCTGCACGACGAGTGGGATCTGGAGACCGGAATTGTAGGCGTAACCTTTGCTGCGGGGCAAGATGCCGCCGTTGTCACCATAGTAGAAGATGATCGTGTCATCGAGCACGCCGTCCTTGGCCAGCTGAGCGATGAACGCGCCGACTTCGGCGTCCATCTTCACTTGGAGATCGAGGTATTTGGCGATACTGTAGCGGATGACCGGTGTATCAGGCAGGTAGGCGGGTACGCGGACGGTGGCCGGATCTGTCTGGGTGGGCTCAGTCGCCATTTCCTTCGCGGTGAAGAACAGCTGACCTTCATGGGTGGAGCCGAAGTTCTGCACGTGGAAGAACGGCTGACCTGGCCGGCGATTGCGATAGGATGCGCGTCCGTTCGAAGCGTCCCAGACGTCGGTTGCCTTGATTACATTGTAATCCTCCTTGCTGTTGTTGGAAGTGTAGTAGCCCGCGGAGCGCAAGATGGCCGGAAACATCCGGAGATCTGGCGGCATTGGTACCAAGACCGCGCGACGGTGGTATTGGGCAAACAGACGCGGGGCATAGCTGCCGGAGATCAGGGTTGAACGTGCCACCGAGCAGACCGGGGCGTTTGAAAATGCGTGGTCGAAGGCAATCCCGTCCCTGGCCAGTGCTTCAATATGCGGGGTGGGCGCCCCGTGGGGGGCATAGAGCCGCAGATACGCGGCGCTGTTGTCCTCGGAAACAATCCAGACGATGTTGGGACGGTCGGCGGCCCAGAGACTTGCCGCGGCCAGGGTTGTTGCCAACAGGACGCTTTTGAACAGGGATTGCATGAATAATTGTGGTTTACCGTTTGATCGGCTTTCCGGTCGCATCAACCTCGGTGAGAGCGGCGGGGGCGAGCGGTGGTTGCATGAGACGATCCATGGCCTTGGTTAGTTTCGCCTGCGCAGCTCGGGCGGCCGGAGTGTAGTTGGCCGGATCGAGGAATTGTTCGGTGGGATCGAGAAGGGAAAGCGCAAAGAGACGGCCGTCTCGGAATAGTTTGAAGTGATGGTCGAGGGCGAAGATGGAGCGGGTGAACTGTTCCTTGTCTGAGCCGGGGCGGGGGTCGTACCAGAAAAAGCACCAGTCGCGGGGATGGGGATTTCGTTCGCCGAGAAGTTGGGGAGCAAAACTGTTTCCTTCCGTATGCCACTCGGCCGGTACGGTTCGACCGACCAGGGCTGCTAGCGTGGGCAGGAAGTCGGTTGCATCGATCAGATCCGCATTCACCACGCCGGCGGGGGTGCCGCCCGGCCAGTTGGCGATCAGGGGGACCCGGATGCCGGCCTGGGTCGGGAGACCTTTGCCACCGGGCACCGGGAGTGTTCCTAGGTGCGAAGTGATTTTCTGGTCGGTGCCGTTGTCGGCGTAGAAAAGAATCAGCGTATCATCGCGCAGGCCCAGATGGTCGATTGCTGCCACGAGCCGACCTACAATCGTATCCACATACTCAACCATATCTTTGAAGTTCCTGGTGCTGGTAGCCAGGCGGCTGGTGGGGTCGTGCCAGGCGTCAGAATGGGGGGTCGGATTGAACGGCGAGTGGGGAAGCACCATCGGATAGTAGACAAACATAGGTTCGGTGCGGTGACGCGTCATGAAATCAACGATGAAGTCGACATTGAGATCCTCCCCGTACTCTCCTTTGGCGGTGTGGAGGATTCCATTGCGCAGATAGGTCGGATCGGCATAACGCGAGCCCATGTCTTCCGGTTCTTCGGCGTGGAAAAGGGAATAATCCTCAAAGCCGCTTTGGGCCGGATGGGTGCCGGTGTCACGCCGTTGGCTCGCCCCGGGAAAATCTACCGGATCGTAGGAGGTCAGCTGCCACTTGCCGGCGATGACGGTGCGGTATCCGAATTGCCCCATCAGGTGGCCGAAGGTTTTCTCTCCCCGCGTGAGAATGCCAAAGGCCTCCCAGTTGCGCTGGTTATATCGACCGGTCATCAGTTCGAGTCGGGTGGGGGAACAGAGCGGCTGGGCGTAGGCGTGCGTGAACCGTATCCCAGTCGCCGCGAGGCGGTCCAGATTGGGCGTCTGATAGTCGGTACCGCCGTAGCAGCCGAGTCCCTCGATGCCGAGATCATCAGCCATGATCAGCACGATGTTTCTGGGTAATTTCGGGGCCGGGGTGGCCGCCCCCGATTGACCGAGGAGGCAAAGACCGAAGATGAGGCTGGCCGCAACTTTCTGGGATAGTGGCATGGTGTGGGGAGGTGCGGTGAAAACGACGATGAGCGGTTCAGTCTATCCCGGCCGCCCGTTCCTTTTTCACGTTTTCGATGTGGGGATCCAGCCAGAGTGGCGGCACGTTGGGGGCGTCCCAGCGGTAGTATTCGTCCAGCAGGAGGGCTTTGACCGCGGGCAGTTGGGCGGAGAGGTCATGCTGCTCGCGGAGATCAGTGGTGAGATCGTAGAGTTCCACCGCGGGTTTCAGGCCGGGCTTCGTCAGCTTGTAGTTACCCGATCGGACGGCGAAATCCCAGCCGCCGGCGACCCGCCAATGCAAGGCTACGTGGGGGATGCCGGTGGCCATGCCGGTGAGATAGGGGACCAGATTCACGCCCTCGGTGCGGTCCGCAAATGCGGCGGTGCCTCCGGCCAGCGCGAGGGCGGTGGCGTGGATATCGAGCGAACTGACGGGCTGCCGGTAAACGGTACCGGCGGTCAGGTGCCCGGGCCAGCGGGCGGCGAAAGGCACCCGGATGCCCCCTTCATAGGTGCTGCCCTTGAAACCGCGCAGGGGGTGGTTGTCGGCGACATCGAGGCGGCCACCGTTGTCGCTCAGAAAGAACACGAGAGTATTTTCATCGAGGCCCTGGGCTTTTAGTTCTGCGAGCACACGGCCGACGCCATCGTCGACGGCACTAACCATGGCCGCATAAATCTTCCGGGCGCCGGTGAGATGGGGGAAGCGGGCCAGATACTTTGGCGTGGCCTGGTTGGGTGCGTGCGGCGCGTTGTAGGCCAGATAAAGGAAGAAGGGGTTGGCTTTGTTGCGTTGGATGAATTGGACGGCTTCGGCCGAGAAATCATCAGTCAGGTAGGTGATAGCTTTGGCGGGGACCTTGGTGTGGCCGCGATAGATGGAGTCGTCCTTGTCGCGGGCCTCACCAAAATAATTGAAGCCGCCGCCGAGAAAGCCGAAGAATTCGTCAAAGCCGCGGTTGAGTGGGTTGAACTGCGGGGCTTTGCCGAGGTGCCATTTTCCGATGATGCCGGTGGTATAGCCGACGGTCTTGAGCCTCGCCGGAAGCAATACTACGGACACAGGAATTCCCTCCTCATTGTCGTCGGTTGCTCCCTCGGGATTATGCTCATGCCCAAAGCGCTGCTGCATCCGTCCGCTCAGGAGGCCGGCTCGCGACGGACTGCAGTATGGGTGGGTGACGTATCCTTCCGGGAAATGAACGCCCTCGTGGGCGATACGATCGAGATTGGGGGTTGGGATGTCCTTGCACCCATTGAAGCCAACGTCGGTGTAGCCTTGGTCATCCGTGAGGATGATGATGATGTTGGGCTTGGCAGCCGGCGTGGTGCTGGCAATGGCAGTGGTGCCGGCCAGCAGCGAGCCTATGGCGTAAACCCACAGACGCAGCCGGAAAGCGGGTATAGTGACTCGGGCGGACCTCATCGGCTGTTCCTGTTTGATGTGATCAACGGGTGGATGGTCTGGCATCGGCAGAAAGTGGCTGGACCGCTGGTTCAAGTCGCCAGACTCGCACCCAATCATAGCGAGTGGTTCGCTGGTCAAGCGTGCCGGTATCAATGAGGCCGCCGTCGGGTGGGACCGGATTCCAGTCATACACCTCCACGGCCATTTGAATGAAAGCGGGCACATCCCAGGCCGTTTTCGGATTGATGGTATAGGTCGGGCGCCCATCGAGGAAGAACTGGACTTCGTCGGTCGACTTCCACCAAGCCGCGTAAACATGAAAATCCTCGGAGTTGCGGTTTTCGAGCGGTACTGATTTTTGCATCTGCACTTTGTTGGGCTTGATCCAGTGGATCAGGTTTGAGTGAAAGATCCGGTCCCATTTCTTGGCCCAGGGAGCAGTGAGATCGGTGACCAAGCCCACACACTCCTGAATATCCAGCTCGAGCCGTTCGCCCGGTCGGCCGTCCTTGGTCATCAGCCAGAAGGTCGAGGACATGACAGTCGCGTTGGCCTTCATGCGGCATTCAAAAAACCAGCCGGGCTGTCCCGGGAGGAGGGAGCGAACAATGGCGCCCTGGTGGGTGAACTTCTTTCCGCCTCTAATGACCGGCTGGTCGAGTTTGCTGACCGTCACCTGCAACTCTCCATTCTGAATCTTGACATTACCTGCCTGGAATAGCCCCGGGGCCCGGCCATACCAACCCCAGCCGTTGGCCACCGGCTCGTCCTGCCACTTGGTCTGGTCGATTTGATCGCCTGCGAATTCATCCGAGAGGGCTTCCACCAATCGCCAGACGGCCATGCGGGGTTTAGGGTCCTTACCAGGTTCAAAGGTTGGTTGAAGCGTTTCGGCCGGGAGGGTCGCGGCGGACGCAATAGCAAGGCTCAAGGCGTACAAATGAGATTTGGTGATCATGGGAACAGGGGACGGGGTGTTCAGTACTTCCCTGAAGTCCCATACGTTTCCTTCTTGGAAGGCCGCGGACGCTGGCGATTTGGAGTGGGAGCCCCAGTGCGACGATCAAAATCGTCAGGTGTACGCACGCTTGGGATGAAGTCGTCGGTCTCTGTGATCCAGCGTTCCAGCGCGTTGCGATGTCGTTGCAATAGTTCCTCGTAGCCGGATCGGGTCGCCAAGTTTACCAGCTCCTGTGGATCGTTTTCGAGATCGTAAAGCTCCTCCGGCGGACGGGGCGCGAGAAACGGCCTCGATTGAGCTTCGTTCAAGGCACCTTGCTCAAACAGTCTGACCAACTCCCACCAGGTCTTGTGATACACCGTATCCGCACTGGGCGTCGCTGGCAGATCATTGTAGTCGTTCCTGATGTAGCGGTAGCGGGCGGATCGCACGGAGCGGCCATGATCCTCGAAATCGTGCCAGTTCCGTTCGGAAAAGGCGAATTCCCTAAACGGGGTATCCGGCTGCTCCAGCAACGGCACGAGGCTTTTGCCCTGAAAGGATGGCGGCGGCACGGCGCCGGCCAGGGCCAGGAAGGTCGGCGCGATATCGATGGTGCTGATGATACTCCGGCAGACTTGCCCGGGTTTGATCTTGGACGGCCAATAGACGATAAAGGGCGTTTTGACGCCCGAATCATAGAGCGTGGTTTTGTCCCGGGCAAAGGGCCGTCCGTTGTCGGCTACAACGATGACCACGGTGTTGTCGGCGATTTTTTGGCGCTCCAGTTCCTGCAACACCCGGCCGACATTTTCATCGAAGCGCGAGATTTCATCATAGTAAGCGGCAAAGTCCTGCAGATACAGGTCGGTTGCGGGATAATAGCGCGGGAGGACAACATCCTTCGGCTGATGATGCACCGGGAGCGGGCCTTCCATAAATGGTCGATGGGAGTCCCACGCAGCCAGCCAGAGAAAAAACGGCCGGTCCGCCGGGCGTTCCTTGAGCAGAGTAAGCCAGTCATCGGCGCCGGAAGTTGTCCCTTTGCTGATTTCCATTTCCAGGATGAGATCAAAACGATCGCGGACTTCATCACCCAGATGCCATTTGCCGGCGGCGGCCGTCCAGTAGCCTTTCTGTCGGAGCAGTTCGGATACGGTGGTCTGTTCCTTGGGCAGCGGCCAGTGCAGCTGCTCGGCCCCGGTGTTGTGCGGGTAGCGGCTGGTGATCATGCTGCAACGGCTGGGACTGCAGGAACTGGCGGTGAGAAAAGCTTGGTCGAACCGCATACCCTGTGCGGCCATCTGGTCGAGGTTCGGCGTCTGGATCGTGGGATGCCCATAGGCGCCGAGGTCGGCCTGACTCTGATCATCCGCGATGATGAGGATGATGTTGGGCGAGGTGTGCTCCAAGGAGGCGGTCAGCGGTGAACTAACGCTGGCGAGCAGGAGTAGGCAAGGGACGAGGGAAAAGATGGGTCTCTTCATCGCATTAACGCAGGTCTTTGAGTTGCTCGAAATACTCGGGCTTCCAGGCGATCGGCTGGCCGCCAAGGTGAAACCAGTCGACGAAGGTCTGGCGGAGTTCGGCGGCCAATTCGGGATGCTGGGTAATCACGTCGTGTGTTTCCGACGGGTCGTTGGCGATGTCGAAGAGCATCGGGTCGCCCTGTTCCATGATTTGCATGAGTTTCCAGTTTCCGCGACGGACGGCCCACGCCGGTGGCGGGTTGTCGTGGCCGACAGACTCCCTGGTGACATCTTTTTCGTAGTGCGACCCCGCCCAGAACAACGGGCGTTCGGGTTGCAGGTCCTGCTGCGCCTTCAATGCAGGCAGCAGGCTGATCCCGTCAACCACCTCATTCTTAGGCACGTTCAGACCGGCGGCCGCGAGGGCGGTCGGCAGGATATCGAGGGAGATGACGGGTTGCCTCCGCACTTGTCCTGCCGGGACAACCGCCGGCCAGCGCACGATGAACGGGACTTTGTCCCCGCCATCGTATTGAAAGCGTTTGAACCCGCGTAGGTCGCCATTGCTTCCTTTCCACCAGTAAGGCAGGCCGCCGTTGTCGCTGAGGAAGAAAATGATCGTGTTGCGGGCTTTGCCGGAATTGTCCAGAGCGGTGAGAATTCGTCCGATGCCGGTATCGAGTTCCGCCACCATCGCGGCCTCCACCAACTCATTTTGAGGAAACCCGGAAAAGCGTGCGGTGGTTTCCTTCGGTGCTTGGTTCGGCCCGTGTACGGCGTTGTAGGCGAGGTAAACGAAGAAGGGCCGGTCGCCACTGCGTTCGATGAAGCTGATGGTCCGGTTTGTGAATTCCCTGGTGAGATAGTCGTGGGATTCCACCTTCTTGCGGGCGTCGAACAAAATAGGGGATTTGAAATAGTCGGTTTGAGCGCTGTTGAACCCAAAGTATTCGTCAAATCCCTTGTCCAGCGGATGTTGACCCGGGAGCTGGGTGCCGAGGTGCCATTTGCCAATCATGGCCGTGGCGTAACCCGCTGCTTTGAAGTAGCGTGGCATCATGGTCTGGTCACCCGGCACGCCTCCGCCCTGCACCTGGTTGTCGCAGTTGGCGTAGATGCCGAAACGTTGCTGATAGCGCCCGGTCATCAACCCGGCGCGGGATGGTCCGCAAACAGAGGCCGTCACATAAGCGTCAGTAAACCGGGCGCCTTCGGCGGCTAGTCGGTCAATGTTTGGCGTGGAGACTCGGGAGGAGGCACCACCGTAGGAATTGATGATTCCATAACCCAGATCGTCGGCCAATATCACGATGATGTTGGGTTTTCCTCCCGCAGAGGAGTCGACGGCGGCAGGCAATGAAGTTGCAAGGCTGAGCAGTAGCGCAACTATGCCGGGAAGGGGGAGCCAGATACGGGATGGGCTATTCATCGGAACGGGAGTATCTGAATGAATTGGGTATTGGACCGAGTGGTCTGCATAGCCCGGCAGACGGATTGCGCGTTTCGGTCGGTGTGAAGGCGGCAATTTGCTTGGGGCTCGCATGGATTGCGCGGAGGTGGGTTAGCTTCGAGCAAGATTGCCGCAGCGAGCAAGGAGGTGTGCATGAAATGCCTCACAGATTCTTTGGAGTCAGGCTTGGCACATCGAAATGGCCGTCATCGGGCGCGGGGCCGGGGGCGAAGCTGCTGATCATGGCTTGATTGTCCGGATTCGTATTCCCGCTCTGCACCTTCGATGTCCCCGCGCCGCTGCATCTTTTGGCGCGGCGAGAGCAATAACAGGTTTACGGCGATGCATTTGGATTTCAATGCCGTGGGAGGGTTCCGGTCGCTGATGGTTATCTGGTGAGACCGCCGCCCATGATTTCCAGGCCGACGGCATATTTGCCGGTGAAGTTGGCGGGCACTTTCACTCCCAGAGCGGTGGTGGTTTGTTGCCATTCCACGGGGCCATCGAAACCGAGTAGCTTGACGCTTGTGACAGTACCACGGTGGTGCGAGAGGGCTTTGATCGTGATTTTGCCATTGGCCGGCAGGTCCATGGCGAAGGCGTAGACCTTTTTCCCTTTGGTCGTGAAGCGAATGTCCTCAGCAGTGAATGAAAAATCTTCCTTGAAGTGCCCGCCGGTGATGGTGGATGCGGCCGGACCTTCGCCGAAAACCGTCCAGGGGCGGGTGCCGTAGATGCCCTCGCCGTTTGCCGTCATCCACTCACCGATGCTGGCGAGAAGGGTTTCGACCTCGGGGTCAATGGTGCCGTCGGGTCTTTGGATGACGTTGAGGAGCAGGTTGCCATTTTTGCTGACGATATCAACCAGGGTGCGTATCACCCACCCGGGCGAACGATACATCGTGCCAGTGTCTTTGGCCTTCCAGTTCTTGTTGTAGAACCAGTCGCCGATGGACGTGTCGGTCTGCCAAGGGAGGGGATTGATGCCGGGCAGGAGTCCTCTCTCCATGTCCTGCACGTAGGAGCCGACGACGAATTCGCCTGAGTTGTTGCCCTGTTTGCAGTTGTAGACCACCTGCAGGCTGCCGTTCTGCTTGATGCTCGCATTATAGAAATTCGCAACGAGCGTGCGGCCGACGTCACCGAAGGGCAGTCCGCCGTCGGAATAGAGGAGGTCGGGCTTGTAGGTCTCTACGAGATCGCTGATGCGTTTGAACCATTCCTGATGCCAGCGGGGGTCATCCGTGTACCAACGGGTGTCGTTCGCCGGTGCCGCCCAGTGGTAGAGATCTTCGAGTTGGGGATTCGCCCCATCGTAGGGGATGCCGGCTTTGGGGCCCTTCGTATCTGCCCCATGGGAAACCTGCCACCACCAGAAGCTGGCGCCGAGGTGCTCTGAGACGCCAAATGGTAGACCTTGTTTCTTGGCCGCCTTCTGCCAATCGCCAACGATGTCGCGGTGAGGCCCCATCTGCACGGCATTCCAACGGTGGAACTTCGAATTCCACAGATCGAAATTGTCATGATGGACTCCCATGCTGACGAAGTATTTCGCGCCGGCGGCCTTGTAGAGCGCCATCAGACGGTCGGGATCAAACTTCTCCGCTTTCCACTGGGGAATGATGTCTTTCCAACCCTGTTCAGACGGATGGCCAAACCGTTCGAGATGGTCCTGATATTGGCCGCGGGGATTGTCCTCCATGTACATGTTGCGGGCATACCAGTCCCCAGCCATCGGGACCGATTGTGGACCCCAATGTGCCCAGATGCCGAACTTCGCGTCGCGGAACCACTCGGGAGTTTGGTATTGGGTCAGGGAATCCTGCGTGGCGACAAAAGGCCCTGCGACCGTGGGCAGGGTCGTCGACTCCGCGGCGGGGGCGACAGAGGCGGGCAGCCAGCCAGCTGCGAGAATAAACAACGTGTGTGCGGGACGGAAGGACGCAGGGAATGTCATTTGTTTAGCAATGGTTGATAGCTGAGGCCGGATTTTCGCAGGATCCTGAAGCGTGATCCCGATCAGACTGGAAGAGTAGGGGCGAGATAGCTTTAGGGGGAACCCTGCAGAATCTATAACAGTTAAGCTGACCGGTCTCCAGGCTGGCTGGCTCTATGTCGTCGGAGCAATGCAACCCAAAACCGCAAAACCCGTTTTACTCCGGACGAGAAGAGACAATCCGGTAAGGAGTTCCTGTAGGGAAGGTGCTTGGCGCCGCTTGCGGACGTCCGCAAGGAACGCCCCTACGGCTCGGACCTTTAAGCTGCTTCCTAGGGGCTGAAGTCGAAGCGCGGGTCGCCGACCTACAACCGCACCAATACAATTTGTCAGAGCAGAAACAGGTCCAGTTGCATGATTCTTTATTCTGGCCTTTGCTCCTTCGATTTTCCTTCCCGGATATGGGGAACCACGACGGTGGCGGGCGGTGTGCTCACGTCACCTTTGGCCACCGTGACCAGGCGCTGACATTCCTTTCTCAACCGGGCCAGTATGTCGGCGTAGACCGGTCGACCGGCGAGGTTGGTGGTTTCGTACGGATCGGAGGCGAGGTTAAACAGCTCTTCGTAGACGGGAGATTCGCCCTTGATCGAGGCGGTCAGCCATTGGGCATAACTGGCGACTTGACTCGGGGTCACCTCATAGAGGTTTGTTTTGCTTACGCCGGAAAATTGTGCGCGATCGTTCTTGAAATAGCGGATGTATTTCCATTCGACGCTGCGTACGCTCTCGATCCGGGGATTGCCGAAATACGTGGACCAGAGATTTTCCGAGAAAGCGTAGTCGCGCAGCGCGGTGGTGCGACCTTCGACCAGCGGACGAAGGCTTTGTCCCTGCATCACCTCCGGAACGGGTGCGCGTGCGTAGTCGAGAAAAGTGGGGGCGAGGTCGATGGACTGGGCCAACGCCAGAGAGCGGCGGCCGCGCATTTCCGCCGGAACTTTAGGGTCCATCACGATCAGGGGAATGCGCAGGCATTCCTCATAGTTGAGGGCTTTGCCGCCGAGACCGAACTCGCCGCTCATGATCCCGTGGTCGGAGGCGTAGACAATGACCGTGTTCCCCGTCAGCCCTTGCTTCGCCAGCGTGGCACGGATCGCCCCGACGACCCGGTCGATGCCGGTAATGGTCTGGGTTTCCCGGATGAGACGTTCCTTCATGGCGGCGGGCGAGTCGACGTAGCTGTAGCTGTCCTGGCGGAAACCCGGATAAAGCACGTCCGCGGGCAGCTTGGGCGAGGAAATGTCTGCTTTGGCGAGGTAGTTGGGTGCCAGTTGCATTTCGTCGATCCGGTCGCGGTAGGCGGTGCGGTACAGCTCCGGATCGCTCGGGAGCAGCTTCATCGAACCCGTGCCCGCGGCATGTGGCACGTTGAAGGCGACGCACAGAAAGAACGGCTGGTCGGTCGGCCGTTTGGTCAGGAACGCCTCTGCGCCCTGGATGAATCCTTGTTCAGTATCGAGAAAGCTTTCCGCGCCTTCCTCCAGGACTTCCAGCTGGGTGTCAGCCTTGGCGTACTTGAAAATGCTATGGACCTTCTTCGGGTAGAATCCGAGGTGACCGTCACCGGCGTACCAGAAATCAAAACTCTTTTCTATCAGGCCCGTGTCGTAGCCTTGGGGGCCGACCGGCACATGGTTTTTCCCCACGTAGCCAGTGAAATAGCCCGACTCGCGCAGCAAAACGGGGTAGCTCTTTGCCCAGGCAGCGGGGGCGATGGCAGTGCCGGAGTTGAAATTGATGCCATGGCGGCGCTCATATTGGCCGAGGAAGTAGCAGGCCCGGCTGGGCGTGCAGATGGCACTGGTCACGGTAGCTTGGGAAAAGAGCGTGCCCTCGGCGGCGAGTTGGTCCAGATTTGGCGTCTTGATGAAGGTGTTCCCGGTGCTACCGAGGGTGGCGTAGCGCTGGTCGTCGGAGAGGACGAAGACGACATTGGGCCGGGTGGGTTGGGCCTGTGCAGCGCCCAAGAGACCCGGGGATTCACACAGTGCGGTGAATGGCAAGATGAGGATCCGCGGAAATCTCCAAAGGTTATAAAAGTCGATCGTCATGGGTGGAAGGTGAAGAGGGCCGGTTCGAAAGGTAACCATGTTTCCACTTAATCAGTTCAGGAGGGTGATCGGTAAATGCCTTGATTCTGGGATTCCCTCCTTTGGGTCTTGGGAAATGTTGGTTGGTCCTGCGGCGCATCAGTTTTCATTGTTCGCTCATTTTAGGATCAGTCGCCTAAGAACGGACAACTGATACCATTTAGTGCTTAGTGATCGGGTTAACTGTTTCAGTGTCGGGACTCTTGTTCTGATTGGTTCGCAAAGGTTATCAGTTTCGCGTCTACTTGGCGTTCCGCCTTGAAGTTGCGCAACAGGCAGACCTCGCGAACTGACTGATTTGACCGTTCAACCCGCCTATTCCTGCGACCTATCCATGCACCTTAAGATTCGTTATCCCCTGTTCCTTGCAATCGCCCTGGCTTTGTCTTCAGGCGTCCTCCAAACGGGCTGCACAACTTCTGGTACCACGGCCGGTGCCGAGGCTCTTACGCGCGAGCGCAGGTCGTTCAACGACGACTGGCGTTTCCGAAAAGGGGACGTCCCGGGAGCTGAGCTGCCTGGGTTCCATGATCAAGACTGGCGCACCGTTCGCCTGCCTCACGATTGGGCGATTGAGGGACCCTTTGATGTAAAGTACAATGCCCGGGCAGGGGGATTGCCATCTCATGGCGTCGGATGGTATCGAAAGACTTTCAGCGTGCCCGCTGCCGCCCTAGGTCGCGTGGTGACCATCGAATTCGATGGGGCGATGTACAACTCAGAGGTCTGGATCAACGGACATTTCCTAGGCAACCGCCCCTATGGCTATGTGGGTTTCCAATACGATCTCAGCGCGTATCTCAATTATGGGGGGAACAACGTCATGGCCGTCAAACTGTCCCCCGAGGACCTCTCCTCGCGCTGGTATCCAGGGGCCGGGCTGTATCGGAACACCTGGCTGGAGATCAAAGACCCGGTCCACGTAGCACACTGGGGTACCACGGTTACCTGTCCTTCAGTCAATGATACCGAGGCGCAGGTGTCGGTGGTCACAAGGGTGGAGAATCACGGAAAGAGTGACGAAGCGATCGAGGTGACAACGCGTTTGCTTGATCCTCAAAGCAGGGAAGTCGCCCGGAATTCGGCGGTGCTGCATGTTTCAGCCGGCAGCCAGGCGATGTTGCCACAGTTTTTGACGATCCAAAACCCGGTACGCTGGGATCTGGATCATCCTGAGCTGCACTTGGCGGTGACCGAATTGCGGAGCAAAGGACAACTGGTCGACCGATACGAATCTCGGTTCGGAATCCGCACGATCCGTTACACGGCAGCAGAGGGGTTTTTCCTGAATGACCGGTTGGTCCGGTTCAACGGTGTCTGCCTGCATCATGATCTAGGAGCCCTCGGCACAGCGGTAAATTGGCGTGCCACGGAGCGACAGTTGCAGATCATGAAATCAATGGGCGTGAACGCCATCCGCACCAGTCACAATCCGCCCTCCCCGGAACTTGTCGAACTGTGTGACCGCATGGGAGTGCTCCTGCAGGTCGAAGCATTTGATGTCTGGGAGATCCCTAAGGTTCCGAATGGATACAACAAGTACTTCAAGGAGTGGCATGAACGCGATCTTCGCGACATGATCCGCCGCGATCGCAACAGTCCGTCGATCGTCATGTGGAGTGTAGGTAACGAAATCATCGAACAACGGGAAGACAACGGGGCCGTCCTCACCAAGGAATTGGTGCGGATCGCCCATGAGGAGGATGCCACTCGGCCGGTCACGATAGGCTTTAACAATTATCCCAAGCCATACCAGAACGGGATGGCGGCGGCGGTCGATCTCGTGGGCATGAATTACAAGCCTCTGAATTACGCTGACCAAAAGAAGCTACATCCGGATTGGATCATCTACGGGTCTGAGACTGAGTCGGTCACCAGCAGCCGGGGCGAATACCATCTGCCGCTGGAGAAATACAAGACGCACCCGAGCAAGCAGGTGACGAGTTATGATATCATCGGGCCGGACTGGGCGTATCCTCCAGACGTTGAATTTGCGGCGCAGGAGAAGAATCCGACCGTATTGGGCGAGTTCATGTGGACTGGCTTTGACTATCTCGGAGAGCCGACGCCCTACGGCGGGAAGGATAACAGCACAAACGGCTATTGGAATTCGGATTGGCCGTCTCGCAGCTCTTATTTTGGAGCGGTTGATCTAGCTGGGTTTCCGAAGGATCGGTTCTATTTCTATCAGAGTCATTGGACATCTCAGCCGATGGTACACGTGCTGCCGCACTGGAATTGGGCCGGACATGAAGGTGAGACCATTCCCGTCTATGCCTATTCCAACTGTGACGAAGTAGAACTGGTCCTGAATGGCAGTTCGCTTGGGCGCAAGAAGCCAGGGGTCGATACGACGCCCCTGTTGGTTTCCTTCCTCCGTTATCAGGGTAAAACGTTCGAAACGAAGTACCGTTTGCGCTGGGATGTTCCATATGCCCCCGGGTCGATCAAGGTCATCGGCTACAGGGCGGGGAAACCGGTGGCCGAAAAAGAGATTCGCACCGCCGCCGCGCCGGCCAGCCTCACGCTTACTCCGGATCGCCCGATGATCAAGGGAGACGGCTATGATCTATCTTTCGTCACCGTGCGGGTGGTTGATGACAACGGAGTTTTCTGTCCGCTAGCGGACAACAAGATCGATTTCACGGTGAGCGGTCCCGGCGAGATTGCCGCGGTGGACAACGGCAACGCCGCGACCACCGACCCCTTCCAGGCCAGTTGGCGCCGCGCCTTCAACGGCATGGCGCTGGTTATTATCCGCAGCGCGCCTGGACGCGTGGGTGAAATCCAACTGACGGCCTCTTCCAGCGGGCTGCGCGCAACCCAGGTAAAACTGAAAGCTGTCAAGTAAGGGGTCCCACGGCACAGCCGCCTTGGGACCGGAAATAGGTCTCGTCAATCCCCCGCGAGAGTCTTCAACGGGCGGCTTGTTCTCGCCAGAGTTTTTCAGTCGCTTGGGAGATGGCCTGCGGGTTGGATCCGCGCTGCGAGCGAGCCGTCTGTGAGAGCAACTCAATGGCCAGGGTGTGTTGCAGATCAGCCCGGGCGTCGGCAGGGCTTTTCGGATCGGTCGCGGCGGTGGCAGCTTCGAGTTCCTGTCCGGCTCGATCCAAGTCGCCCGTTTGCGCATACAGGTGAGCCAATTGCAGCCGGTAGACCGGAGCACTTTGGTGCCAGAGCAGTCCTGCCCGCTGTAAGGCAAGCGTCTGTTGTATCTCGCCAAGTTGGGCCAGGATGAGCGCAAGATTCTGCCGGACCGGCTGATTGGTTGGATCGGCCACCAGGACCGGCCCGAGGGTTCCCAGGCTGAGCGGGTGCGAGAGTGGGAAAATCGGCTTGTTGGGCCCGAATCAGTTGGGTGGTAATGCTTCGATCCGGATAGACCAACCAGAATGCGATGTTTTTCCGGGCACAGCGGAGGTCGAGTTTGTTCAACCGGGGAATGCTGCGGTTGGAGATCGGACAATCGGTCGCTAAAAGACAAGTATCACGGCCCGACGCCCTTTCTCAGCGAGAGGATCGGTCGGATAACCGTCCAAATCCATCGACCAAGCCGGGGCGCCGATTGCTGGGTGGAGAACGGAACTGCCACAGCCAGCCAGCAGCGCGATCAGACGAGAATTGATGACGCGGAGCATACGGTGGGTTTATAAGATTGGTTGTCGGTGCGGACCTTCGACTGTGGTAATGCTGGTCGAAGGCCCAAATTGGCGGATTGAGCCGCTTAGGGCTCCTGGAATCCCTCTTTCGCTTTTTTGAGCCGGGCCTTCATCTGGGCGACGATTTCCGGGTTCTCTCCTGCCAGGTTCTTCTTTTGACTAAGGTCACTGGACAAACTGTACAGCTGGTCAGTCATAAGCAGACCAGTCTCAATATTGACGTCACTTTGCACGGGCTTGCCAGGATGCGGCGGAATGAAAAACCATTGGGTGGTGCGGATTGCTGTGTTGCCCGACGCCTCCAGAACCAGTTCGTCACGACCGTGGGGAGATTTGCCGAGCAAAGCGGGCAAAACATCCTGACTGTCCTCGGCCCCTTGCGTGATGGTTTGTCCGGTGAGCGTTGCGAAGGACGCGAGGAAATCCATCTGACAAACGAGAGCATCGGACACGCCCGGTTTGACGGTACCGGGCCAGCGAACAATAAACGGCACCCGCGTGCCGCCATCAAACAGGCTGTATTTCCCGCCGCGCAGCATGCCAGCTGGAGTGTGCTTGCCCAATTTTTCAACGGCTTCATCCTTATAACCGTCGTCCACCACCGGTCCATTGTCGCTGGTGAAGATGATCAAGGTGTTCTGATCCAGCTTGAGTAGCTGAAGTTCGGCCAGAATTTCTCCCACGCACCAGTCGCCCTCCAAAATGGCATCGCCCCGTGGCCCCATCCCGGATTTGCCCACAAACCGTGCGTTAGGTGTCCTCGGTACATGCGGCTCGTGCAGGGCGAAATAAAGGAAGAAAGGTGCGTCCTTGTGTTCGTTGATGAATTGCTTGGCCTTGCTGGTGAACACGTCAGCCAGGTCTTCGTCGACCCAAAGGGCGGCCTTGCCACCCCGCTGATAGCCGATCCGGGAGATCCCGTTGTGAATGCTCATGTCGTGGCCATGGCTGGGGTGCATCTTGAGCAACTCGGGATTGGCCCTGCCAGTCGGCAGGCCTGGGAAATTCTTCTTATAGGAAACTTCGATGGGATCCTCCGGTTCCAAGCCGGCAATCCGGCCGTTTTCGAGAATCACCGTGGGCACACGATCCTGGGTGGCCGCCAGCAGGAAGGAATAGTCGAAACCGACTTGGTTGGCTCCCGGTGAAACGGTTAGGTTCCAGTTGACGTTGCCATTGCCCATGCCGAGATGCCACTTGCCGACGGCCCCAGTGTGATAACCGGCAAGTTTCAGCATGCCCGGCAGGGTTGTCATGCCCGGGTCTATAATGAGCGGGGCGTCTCCGGGCAGGATGTGGGCATTCTGATTCTTCCATGGGTAGCGACCAGTCAGCAGCGCGTAGCGGGAAGGAGTGCAGGTCGCTGAGGTGGCATATCCCTGGGTGAAGCGGACGCCCTCGGCGGCCAACCGGTCCATGTTGGGCGTCTGGATCGTGGTGGCGCCATACGCACTTGTATCGCCATAGCCGAGATCATCCATCAAGATTACGATGATGTTGGGACGGGAGGGGCCTGGCGTCGCGGCCAAGACCGATGAGCTAGGCAGTAGGCAGGCCAACAAGCCTACCATCAGAGTGATGGTTGATTTCATGTTTTCCCCTTTGTAATTGAATGATTGAGGCGTCCCCGCAGGCAGAGTGTTGCAGCGTCGGCGAGTCGAACGCTCCGGTGTGGACAAGCATCTGGGAATGGTCTCTCGCTTGGGGAAACGTAGTGGGTGCAGATTCCGTAGGCGGATCGGATGTGATTCCATGGACGTTGCCAAGGGACTAAGGGTCGGCTTGACTTTACGGAAGAAATTCCTGGCTCCCAGCAGGCAGCGGTATTCCATCGTGCGGCTTTCGCGGAGCAATTCCACGCTTTGAAATATCGCGATGTGGCGGTTTGAATTTTCCACCGACCACATACGTTTCCAGTTGTGCTGCCAGCATTGGCCTGCGTGGAGGGAAAATTTCCCCAGGGTAAAGCAACGTGAGCCAGAAGGGTAGGGTCGCATATGTGGGTATACTGTGATGAAAGGAATTGCGAAAAATGAATCCAGTTGGACGTGCAGTCTAATTGCGGGCTCACCGCCCGATCCTTCGTGCGGGACGCGCAGGTCTCAATCTGTAGTTGAGTTAAACAATTCAAATCAGCTTCTTTTCTTCAGAAAGGTACGCGCAGAGAGGAGTCTCGAATAGCAGGGTTTCAAGAATGAAGGGCGTAGTGAATGAGAATAGGACTTCAGACGGATGGAGCGAATGGCCGGATTTCCCGGGCGGATGCAGAGCAACGGTGATTATACCGAACTGAAGCATGGCTGAGGGTATCTAGCAACATTGCATATTGCATGGAAAAAGCTGGTCAAAGCGAACGCGGGTATCCTGTATTGCTGGCGTACCCCCGCCTATGAGATCCTCGGCCAATCAGGTTGTGTGCCCGCCCTTTCGCCATGCCCACCGGCGTTGGCTCGTGTGTGTCCTGCTGCTTTTTGCCGCCACGGTCAACTATATGGACCGGCAGGTCATCGGAATCCTCAAGCCCGATCTGGCCCGTGAGTTTGGCTGGGCGGATGAACGGATTTACGCGGGCATCGTGTTCAGTTTCCAACTTGCCTATGCCATCGGCCTGCTGATGGCGGGACGGCTGATCGATAAGATCGGGCTCAGGATCGGCTTCACCTTTTTCATTGTCCTCTGGAGCCTGGCTGCAGCGGGACATGGACTGGCGCACCACTTGCCCGATATCCATCTACCGGCCTTGGTCATTAGCGACAAATTCGGTCTGGCTTTCATCACCTTGAGTGGAGCCGCTGCGGGCTTTGCAATCATGCGATTTCTCCTGGGCCTCGGCGAGGCTGGCAATTTTCCCGCCTCCATCAAGACCGTGGCTGAGTGGTTTCCGGTGCGCGAACGGGCTCTGGCAGCGGGCATTCTGATCGCGGGAACAAACTTCGGTGCGTTGGCCGCGCCATTGGCGGTGCCGTGGTTGACCATCAACTTCGGCTGGGAATGGGCGTTTATTGCGACCGGGGCCGTCGGTTTCGTTTTGGCTGCGTGGTGGTGGTTTGCCTACCGGCCACCCGCGGAACATCCGGGAGTGAGTCCGGATGAATTGGACTATATTCGCAGTGATCCGCCGCAACCGGAGGTCAGGGTCAAGTGGCGCCGGCTTTTTCGGCATCGGCAGACTTGGGCATTTTCGTTCGGTAAATTCATGACCGACCCGATCTGGTGGATGTACCTGTTCTGGGTGCCCGATTTTCTTCATCGCGAACATGGCCTGGATCTCAAGTCCATCGGACTGCCCTTGATCGTGATCTATGTCATGGCGGATGTCGGCAGTGTCGCCGGCGGCTGGCTGTCATCGCAACTCATCAAGAGCGGCTGGACACCCAACCGGTCCCGCAAGACCGCCATGTTGGCCGCGGCGCTTTGTGTCCTCCCGATCATTCTTGCCGCCCACACCAGCAACCTGTGGGTTGCGGTGGGATTGGTCGGACTTGCGGCCTCGGCGCACCAAGGCTGGTCAGCCAACCTCCTGACGTTGCCGACCGACATGTATCCCCGTCCGGCCGTTGGATCCGTCGTGGGCATCGGCGGGATGGCCGGTTCGATCGGGGGCATGGTTCTCTCGTTGCTGGTGGGCGAAGTTCTGCAGCGGACGGGGAGCTACGAAATCTTGTGGTATTTGGCGGCCCTTGCCTATCCGCTGGCGTTGCTCATCATCCACCTGCTCGTGCCGCGCCTGGAGCCCGCGAGTTTTGCAAATCTACATGAAACACCAAACGGCATTTCCCGCTGAATTGTTGGAGCACCTGTCCTCATCCCGCGTGGTCGCCGGCTTCTCAGTCAGCCGGGTCGAGCACGCTGTCCCGGTGGCGGAGGCTTTGCTGGCCGGAGGCATTGATGTGATTGAACTCACCCTGCGCACCGAGGCGGGGTTGCGGGCGGTCGCAGCGATCTGCCGCCAAGTGCCGCAGATGGTGGTTGGTGTAGGTACGATTCTTACTCCGGAACAGGCGATCGGCGTCAAGGATGCGGGGGCCGCATTTGGGGTGGCTCCAGGCATGAATCCGCGGGTCGTGCGAGCGGCTTTGGCGGCGGGACTACCGTTTGCCCCGGGTGTGGCTACGCCGTCGGATCTTGAGGGGGCGATTGAGTTGGGATGTCGCTTCGTTAAGTTTTTTCCCGCCGAGGCCACTGGAGGACTGGTTTATCTCCGGAGTATGGCCGCCCCTTACCAGCATCTGGGCATCAAATATTTTCCACTGGGAGGGCTCAACGCGGTGAACATGCATGCCTATTTGCGCGAACCCCATGTGGCAGCAATTGGCGGCTCATGGATCGTGAGCCCCGATCTGATGGAGCGGGAGGATTGGGCCGGCATCTCGGCCCGTGCCTCCGAGGTGATGGCTACCCTGAAAAACGAAATCTTGCCCGGTTGACGCTTCGTCTTGGGATTTCGGACCCATTCGAGTGATGTTTTTTCATTAACCGGTAGTTGAACCTTCGCTGGCTGTTTTTGCGATCGACGGGAATCAGTTGCGCACGAGTGATTGGTTCCCGACCAACCGCGGTCGGAAGGGAGACAAACCCGCATTTTGGAATAGTGGTGTGCGGGCGACCGCACTGTGATCACATCGATGAAACGCCGCAGAGTCTGGAGGTTGCCGCTACTTCCCGGCGCGATGCTCGTAGATGGAGTAGTTCACCCGCTTGGCTGCTTCCACCATTTCCTGGTAAGGAATGTCGGTGTTGGTCACCCAGCCAACGTTGTAGTTTTCTCCGTCGTAAGCGCGTCCGGTGACTGGATCGTCGATATATTGAAACCAGTGGGCGCCCACCATGGCGGGATTTTCAATAACTGTGGTCATGTATTGCTCATACATTCGGCCGCGATCAGTTTGATCGGCGGCGATGACCAGTCCCGGGTGATACAGGCCGGTATCTGAGACGGAGCCGATGTGGTATTCCCCAATGATGACCGGGAAATCAAGCGCCTTGAGGAAAGCCCAGGTGTCAGGATGCATGCCTTCCCGGTAGTTGTTGAAGCTCATCACGTCGGTGTACTTTTTCGCGACATCGACGAGCTCCACCGGAATACCCCATTCAGCGGCAACGCGAACCCCCATGTACATATGATTGGGCATCACCCGCTTGATTTCGTCACGAACAATGCGGAAGTAGTTTTCAACGTAGTCATAATAGAGCCGCGAGAAATCGGCCCGGGCCGCGTCGGTCAATTTGTCCATCACGAGACCATTGCTGAAGGCATCCCAGGATTTGACCTGGGTTCCCCAAGCTCGGTTTAGGCTGGCGACGTCATTGTATTTGGCTTTCAGGAGCTCGGTGAATGCCTGCTTGGCCGGACATTCGCTGCTGGAGCGAGCAAGAGCGTAGTAGACCAGGCCGAAATGAGACCGATCGGTGGCCATCGAGCCCCAGCCCTTTTCGTTGTCGACAAACAGTCCGATACACCAAGGAGAACCTTTAACCTCGCGGGCGATCTGTTCGATCGTGAGCCGGGCGCGGCGTGCGAACTCGGGATCGTAGACATCGGGTAGGGGACTCCAGTAATCCTGTCCGGAGTAAATCACCTTGAACTGGCCAATAATCCAGCCGTTGGCAAAATAGGGCATCTGCTGGTTGTCGTAGAAACTGGGGTCGATCCAGTTACCGAACGATGTGAAGCCCCAATCCTTCATGCGGTCCAAGGTCACTTTGCGCCAGGTTTCCATATAGGATTCGGGCGAAGACTGACCGTAACGACGCTCCAAATTCGCTTTGTAGAAGCTGTAAACCTCGCCGTGCTCCAGCACACCCCGATGGAAGAGGCGACGATAGCCATAATGTTCTCCGAGCGGATCGTCATAGGCGGGGAGCCATTCAAACATTTCCCGTCGCAAGGGCGAAGCCAGGAAACGGGTTGCCACGGACGAGGCCGGCACCGGCACGATGTCCCGAGAGTCTTCGGGCGTCAGTTCCTCAGGATCGATCACGCGGACGGCTGGGTCTCCGAAGTCGTAGCCGGTCACCGTCTCTAGGTTTGCCATGCGGACATTGGCGATCGCGCTCGAGAAAAAGAGATAACCTTCCGGATCTACCATCCACCATTTGCCTCCATTCTTTTCGACGCGGAAATATCCCGTGGCCTTGAGTTTTGGCCCTTGGGCCCAGCCCCCAAAGCGGGATCGGTGGGGAGGACCGGCAGAGGCGCTCAGCGCAGCCAATTCCTTGGTCGCCGCGGCCTTGAGTTCCGCCTCAGAGTGGATCTTGACCGGGTATTCCCGCTTGGCGGATTGCCCGAAACGATCGACCAGACCGACCAAGTAATCGGGATCTTGGGGCGGGTTGCGGCGCAGTCGAAGATTGTCGACCACGATGGTCTTCTCCTCGAACTGGGCATAGGTGCGGAAGATGATCTTGGTGACTTTAGCGAGGTTCAGGTCCACGTCACCGTTGCGCCAAGCCAGCTTTGTGTCGTTACTCTGCCAGGCGGGAGGTGTTTCTCTCAGCCCGGTCTCGGCGTGCGCGACGCGACCATTCAGCAGAATGTAGTAGGTGCCAGATGATCCTGCGGGTATCGCCGCGCTGAGTGATTGTTTCCTTCCACGGTTATCCATCAGCAGGACAAAGATCTGAACGGACACCTTTCCCGGATTGGATGCGTCAAAAGCCAGATTGACATCACCATTTCCACTCCAATTCCAGCCAGTCGCAGAACTCAGCACGGCGTCCGCCTCCTCCCGTGGGGCGAAGACGATCTGAGCGGCGGTTTTACCGTGGGTCACACCGGGACCGGAAACCAATGAAACCTTCGTGTTAATCAAACCCGAGAGATCAAAGGAAGGAGACTCGAAATCATCGACGACTGCGATCTGATCCTCCGAGCCAGCTCGCAAAGGCGATGAAAAACAGGCGCAAACAAGAAGAAGCGGAAGAAAGGAAAACCGGGTTCGTTGTATTCTCATGGGATGGAGGCGGGGTGAGTTTGTTGGCGATGTATTGGGGATGTCTCTTATCAATACCCGAACTGCTTAGCAGAGTTTGGAGACGTGACTGTTAGGAATTGCGGCATCGACGAGTACGCATAGTGATTAAGGAGGGCAGGCAGGCTATGCGCGTTGCTGCCGTGATAATCCGAACTCAGCTGACATAATAGCGTTGGGGTACGAAGGAATACATCCCAATATTGAATATTGTATGCAAGAAAATTAATACGTATGCTCTGTGAGTGATAGATTGGGGCCTTGAAGGATATCCGAATAGCTGCTCCTTGGTGAGCAATCTGTCGTCGCCAGTGTTGTTCGGGAGCCAGCCTTCCCTCGGGACGTGTAACGGAAAGCCAAGCACGCAGAAGAAACGAATACGACCAAAGCCAAGACGCGATGTTTTCAGTGCGACAGTGGGCTCCATTCTCGCAGAGGCCAAAAGGGAGGGTGCCACCGCTGAAATGCGTTCAAACACATTTCTGAAGTCTCTGGGTAAAGTCTATGGTCTGAGCAAGCAGAGCGGCTCAAAATAGCTTACCCTGCATTGGATACCGGCTGATGTATTTTCAGCAGAGCATGGGCAGG
>Ga0066420_1000049_pt1 | contig 38710 bp, 36 predicted proteins | sample LakWasMet28_LOW6_2_FD_59547 | JGI IMG/M metagenome (GOLD analysis project Ga0066420, IMG submission 59547) | Freshwater sediment methanotrophic microbial communities from Lake Washington under simulated oxygen tension - Sediment Metagenome 28_LOW6 | ecosystem: Environmental > Aquatic >... | reverse complement strand
GGGCCGGTGAATTCCCCAACCACCCCTGCAAAAACGGTTCCATGGGGTTGGCGACAGCCGGACTCCTTGACTTGGCATCCGTTTGGCGGGTCTCCTTCCCCTTCCCTTGTTCGTCGAACATTTTCAACAGATACTGGGGATCCGCGGAGTCGGTGGTCGTTCCCTCCGCAAGCGTCGATACCGACTCGTCCGCTCCTTTCGGGCCGTTTGCCAAATCCGTGGAGGAGGCTTTGGAGAGACGGTTAACACCGTTCACCAGCCAGTTTTTTTGGGCCTCCTGCTTTTTTTCCCGCTCCTTCTCGATTCTTTCGGCGGCGGTAATTTGGGAGAAGGGTAACACCTCCTGACCCGGCGTTTGGATGCTGGGCAGGTCGGTCCGCAGGCCGTCCCTCGCGCTGGGAGCGACCCCGGACTTTTGACTTTCCTCCAGCTTGCGCAGTTCCTGCCGAGTCGACTGCAACGGCGCCTCCGGCGGGTCTGCGCACACCGCCAGGGCCGGCAGCAGCACGCCCAATGCAGCGACTAGGCGAAGGTGCCCCATCAGGTTTTGAAGAAAATACCCTTCAGGTTCATCTCCAGAGCCGGCGGATTCGGGGAGAAGCGCAGGCCGTCGGCCTTGCTGATCTTGCCCTCCTTGATGAGCCGGTAGAGATCCTTGTTAAAGGACTTCGAACCCTGGTCGCCGCCCGCTTCCAGCAGCTGCTGGATCTTGTCGTTCTGGCCCTCCAGAATCAGGTTACGGACCGTGGTGTCGGCGATGAGAATCTCATGGGCCGCATAGCGACCGCCGCCTTCGAGAGCCGGGATCAGTTTCTGGCAGATGAAGCCTCGCAGGGAACCGGCGATCTGGCGACGGGCCTGGGCCAACTGCTCCGGCGGGAAGAATTCAAAGAGGCGCGTCAGGGACTGGGCCACCGTCGCCGCATGCATGGTCGAGAAGACCAAATGCCCGGTTTCCGCTGCGGAGATGGCGGTTTCAAAGGTCTCCTTGTCGCGCATTTCACCGATCAGGATGATGTCAGGGTTTTGACGGAGCACGGACTTGATCGCGAGCTCGAAGCTCGGAACATCGAGTCCGATTTCCCGCTGCTGGAAAAGGGACTTGTCGTCGCTGAAGGTGTATTCGATCGGGTCCTCGATGGTGACGATGTGCTTGTCCATGTTCTGGTTCACCCAGTTCAGCATGGCGGCCATCGTCGAGCTCTTGCCCGAGCCGGTGGCTCCGCAGATCAGCAGAATGCCGTCCTTGACCTGGGACATCTTGATGAGGGTCTCGGACTCGATGTTGAGCTCCTGAAAGGTCGGCGGACGGCTTTTGATATGACGGAAAACGATGCTCACCAGTCCGCGTTGATGGAAGGCGTTCACTCGGAAACGGCCGATGTCGTCGGCGGCATAGGCAAAGTCAACCTGACCGTCCTTGTCCCACTTGTCTTTGAAGATGCGGGGCACCTTTTCGTCCACAAAAGCCTGGGCATGCTCACACGTGATCGGATCCATCTCGACCGAGCGGAGACGGCCACCAAGGCGGAGATAGCCGGGTTTCTCGGACTTGATGACAATGTCGCTCGCGCCGCTATCGACGGCCAGTTTGAGCAGATCATTGATGATTTCAGTGTGGATTGTGATGCTCATGGTTTTTTTTTGCGTGAACCGCCCTTAAAGGTGTGCTTTGCCTACAAGCTATCCTTACATCGTTCAAGGTAACTTTCCTATGAATCGCCCCCGCACCTTCACCGGCACCTACACCGCGATCGTCACTCCCTTCCAGGGCGGTGCCGTTGCCTACGATGAATTGAAGAAACTGGTGAATTTCCAGATCCGCGGCGGCGTCAGCGGCCTGGTCCCGGTGGGCACGACCGGGGAATCCCCCACCGTCTCGCATGAGGAACACCTCGAGATCATTCGTTGCACGATCGAGGCGGCCCGCGGCCGGGTGCCCGTGATCGCCGGCACCGGCTCCAACTCAACCCACGAAGCCATCGAGATGACCAAGGCCGCCGACGAGGCCGGTGCCGACGGCATGCTGCTCGTGGCCCCCTACTACAACCGCCCGACGCAGGAAGGCCTGTTTCAACACTTCTCCCGCATCGCCGAGGTCACCAACAAGCCTATCATCCTCTATTCGATTCCCGGACGCTGCGGGGTGGAAATCGGGGTGAAGGTGATTGAGCGGCTGCGCGCCAAGTACGCCCATGTGGCGCACATCAAGGAGGCCGGCGGCAGTGTCGACCGGGTGGACCAGATCATTTCAGCCCTGGGCAAGGACATCACCGTGCTGAGCGGCGATGACAGCCTGACCCTGCCTTTCATGGCGGTCGGCGCCCAGGGCGTCATTAGTGTGGCCAGCAATCTGTATCCTCGGGAGGTCAGCCGGCTGGTGAAGCTCGCCTTGGCCCAGGACTACACGAAGGCGCGTGCCTTGCACCGCCGGCTTTATCCCGTCTTCAAGACCATCTTCATCGAGTCCAATCCGGCTCCCATCAAGGTTGCCATGCAACAGGCCGGCATCATCGGTTCGGAGGAAGTCCGGCTGCCGCTCAGTCCGTTGACCGACGCCAGCCGCGAGACCTTGCTGTCCGTCCTGCAGGCCTTCAACCGCTGATCCCATGAGCCTGAAAATCCTGTTGAATGGAGCCAAGGGCCGCATGGGCCTCACGATCGCCTCCGTGGCTGGGGACATGAATGCCGTCATCACGGCGGCCACCGATGCGGGTGACAACCCGGCGGACCACCTCGCGGGCTGTGACGTCATCATCGACTTCAGCACCCACCACGCCACCGGTCGTCTGCTCGAGTTGGCGATCGCCCAGCGCAAACCCATCGTCATCGGGACCACGGGACACTCGGCCGATGAGAAAAAGCGGCTTTTGGCGCTCGCCGCCCAGGTTCCTTGTGTCTGGGCCGGTAATTTCTCGGTCGGCGTCAACCTCCTCTTCGCCCTGACCCGCCGGGCTACGGCGGTGCTCGGCGCCGATTACGACACGGAGGTCATCGAGATGCATCATCGCTTCAAGAAGGACGCCCCAAGCGGTACGGCCGCGCGACTGCTGGAGATCATCCTGGAGGAGCGCAAATTGTCCGCCGAAGCACTGCGGCACGGTCGCTCGGGCATCACCGGTGAGCGTCAGCCTACCGAGGTGGGCGTCCACGCTTTGCGCGGTGGCGACGTGGTCGGCGACCATACGGTTCTTTTCGCCGCGCTGGGCGAACGCATCGAGCTCACCCACAAGGCGAGCGACCGCGGTATTTTTGCCCGGGGCGCGGTCCGGGCCGCCCATTGGGTCGCCCAACAGCCGAAGGGAGTCTACGACATGCAGGACGTGCTCGGGCTCAAATGATCACCAGCGTTTCCGGCACCCTCGTCTCCGCCACACCGCTTGCCGCCGTCGTGGAGACCGGCGGTCTCGGCTACGAAGTTCATATTCCGGTGACCACCGCCGAGCGGTTGCCGCAGCCCGGTCAACAGGTCAAACTGCACACCTTGGCCGTGTATCGGGAGGATTCCGCCACCCTCTATGGTTTTGCCACGGAGGAAGAGCGTAATTTTTTCCGCCTGTTGGTGGAAAAGGTCACCGGCGTGGGACCCAAAATGGCCCTCAGTGTGATGAGCAAACTCTCGCTCCCCACCCTGAAATCGGCCATCGCGGCGGGCGATGTCGGCCTGTTGGCCAAGTGCCCCGGTATCGGCAAGAAGACGGCAGAGCGTCTGGTGATCGAATTGCGCGATCAGCTGAATCCCGCCGAGCTGGGCGTTGTTGCGGCCAACCGCACGATCGCCGCCGATCCCAGTGCTTCTCCGGTCGAAAACCGGGTCAACGATGCCGTCCTTGCCCTCACGGCCCTTGGCTACAAAAGCGCCGATGCCGACAAGGCAGTGAGGCAGGCTTGGATCGCCCTTGGTCCCAAGGCCTCAACCGAGGCCTTGATCAAGAAAGCGCTGGGCTGAACTCAGCGCTGGAACTGAAAGGCGGTGAACTCCGCCTGCGATTGGGTATTCGGCGCCTGACGGCTGCGGTAGACGCGTTGTTCCTGAGCCGGCAGCAGGCGCATGGAGTCGAAGGTTTCGTCACCAAACAGCGACTGGGTGCCGTTCACGTAGAGCCGATCGTTGGAAAAGCTGCGTTCCTCATCCTGCTCGCGGAGCGCCGCCAGCATCGCGGTATAATCAGGCGTCACGACGGTGGCGTTGCGGAGGCTCATCGGGTTCGGCTCGGCGGTCGGTGTGACAACCGGCGCCGGACTGGTGACACTGGCCACCGTCGTTGCCACCACCGGCTGGGCTTTCGAAGCCATCATCGGGGCATCGGTAGGCTCGACCGGATTGTTGCGGACAAAGATGAGCGTGAGGCAAGCGGCGGCGGCCAATCCGCCGGCGTAGACCATCCAGTTGCTCCGACGGCGGCGATGCTCAAACAGCTCGATCACCCCGGTGCGGCCCGGTTCAACCAAGGAGGGCTCGGCCGGGCTGTTGCGGAAGCTGGCGTAGACTTGCTTCGTGGCAGAGTGGATCTGGCAATACTGGCGATAGACGGCCTGACGCTTGGGACTGTGCTGGATTTCAGTCTCCAATTCCAAGGTCTCTTCCGCCGAGATCTGGCGGTCGATGTAGAGATTCAAGAGTTCGATGAAGCGACTGTCTTTCATGATTGGAATTCCTCCCCAAGTTTTTCGCGCAGGCTTTCACGGGCGCGAGCAATGCGGCTTTTGACGGTTCCGACGCTGATGCCGAGGATTTCGGCAATCTCCTCGTAAGCGAGATTCTGGACATTGCGCAGAATCAGGATCTCGCGATGTTTCTCATTCAGTTCTTCCATGCACTCCGCCACTCGCCCGACAAATTCCTGGGTGACGGTGGCGTCTTCCGGGGTCTCCTGCTCCGCCGGGATGAGATCGGCGAGCGTGGTGTCATTTTCCGCTCCGAGCGGGGCGTCAAACGAAACCGACTTGTCGCGCTTCCGGCGCCACCAGTACCAATAGCGGTTGCGGGCGAGGTTGGTGGCGATCTGGTACAACCACGTGGAAAAGGCGGAGTCGCCTCGGAAATTCACCAGCCCGCGATGGGCGCGGATGAAGGCGTCCTGAGTGACTTCCTCGGCGTCCTGCTGGTTGCGCAGGAGCTGATTGGTCATCGCGTAGATGCGGTCCCAATAGCGGGTTACCAACTGATCAAACGCCGTGGCGTCCCCGCCTTTGAAGCGGTCAACCAGCATGCGATCGAGGGCTACTTCCTGGGCCTTGGCAGTCATATTGTCTGGCCCATTCTGATCCGGAAATTTGAGAATTGTTCCCACGAAAGTGATAAGAGGAAGCGAGTTTGCACGAATGACAAGGACTCGGTCAATGCCCTGATTGCCGAGAATCAAACTGCAAATAATACTTGCCATGCACCCTTAGTAAAAAACTATCTCATCTTCTCGGTTGGTGCGGGGCGATAGCTCAATGGTAGAGCAGTTGCCTTTTAAGCAATTGGTTCTGGGTTCGAATCCCAGTCGCCCCACCACACCGAACGTTTTGCCCCCGCCGCCCACTCTGGGGTTGTATTTATCCCCAGTTTGCAGACAGTGCGTACTTCATCAATCCTTAGGGATAAATACCCATACTGATTTCGCTGTGTCCACCGCCACTTCCACCAAGCGCATCGTCATTGTCGAGGACCATACCGCCATCCGCGAAATGCTGGCTGAGATCCTTCGTGGGGACCCCGCTTACAAGATCGTGGGCGAAAGCGGTGAAGGTCACCAGGCCTGCGAACTGTGTCTGGAGCTGAAACCTGACCTCATTGTGCTGGATGCCCGCCTGCCGGGCATGAGCGGAGTCGATATCCTGCGCCGCATCAGCAAACAGCTGAAATCCACCCGGGTGATGGTGTTCTCCGCCTACGAGACCCCTTCCCTCGTCCGGGAGATGCTCGAGGCTGGCGCGCATGGTTTCGTCGAAAAGACCGCCGGCTTGGGCGAGTTCAAGAAGGGAATCGAGACCATTTCCCACGGAGGAAGCTATTTCGGACCCGGCGTCGCGGCCTTGCTCCGCAGCGTGGTTGCCAACCAGAGTCCGGCCTCCGGACTGGAGGCCCTGACCGATCGCGAGCGGGAAATCCTCAAGCTCGTGGCCGAGAGCCACAGCACCAAGGAAATCGCCCTCAAGCTGGCGATCAGCGTGAAGACCGTGGACAACCACCGGACGAATCTGATGCGCAAACTCGATCTGCACGACGTGGCCAGCCTCACCCGCTATGCCTTGGAAATCGGTTTGATCGACCATCGCACCCAGCCCTGATTCCCCGAGGCGCGATTCACCTGTTTCGTACTTGCGCGCCTTCCGCCTTTGACCAATAAACGACCACACCTTTCCGTCCAATGAAGAACGTTTCCAAATTCCTCGGCCTCACGCTGGCCGTCGCCGCAATGTTTCTGAGCGCCTGCTCGAAGAAGCCGCTTCGTCCTGATCCGACGACCACTTCCTTTGGGAGCAATACCGGCATCAACCCGGAATCCCTGGCCGTAGCGGGTGAAAACATCAATCTCGAGTCCCGCGACCTCAACGCCTCTCCCGATGCCGCCAACCAGAGCGTGGTTGAGCCGATCTACTTCGCGCTGGATCGTTTTGCCGTGGCTCCCGCTGAGCGTCCGAAGCTCCAGAACGCCATCAAGTGGCTCAACGATAATCCCGGCAAGAACCTCGTGCTGGTCGGTCATTGCGACTGGCGCGGCACGGCGGAATACAATCTTGGCCTCGGCGAAAACCGCGCCAACTCCGTCAAGCGCTACTTGATTTCCCTGGGTGCCAACGCCAGCCGGCTCGAGACCCTCTCCAAGGGCTCCACGGAAGCCAAGCAGGGCGGCTCCGAAGCCGAGTGGGCCAAGGACCGCCGGGTTGATTTCATCGAGCTCAAGAAGCAGTAATCGATCATCACTTTCACCAAAAGGCCGCGGAGCGATCCGCGGCCTTTTTCGTGGGGTCATTTCAAATATCGGACAGCGCGCTGGCGACACCGCCCTCGGTTATGAGCTGCCCAGAGAGGCCCTCTCAACGCCCCGTCGGCTCCGCGAGTTTGGCGAGCGTGCGCTCGGACATCTCAATCCCCTTCCGCATGACGCCGAGGTGAAAACTCTCGTTGGGGGCGTGAAGGTTGTCCTCCGGCAGGCACAGCCCGGGCATGATGGCGTCAATACCCAGGACCTGTTTCAAATCGGCGATCAGCCCCACGCTGCCGCCCTCCCGCAAATACAGCGGCGGCCGGCCCCACACCTCGGTCACCGCCTGGTCGAGCGCCCGGAATCCGCGCGCCAAGACGGGAGATTGACCCGCCGGAGTGTTGGTCCGGTCCGGCGGGATCGCCACATAGGGCGTGGCCACATGCTGCTCATGAATCGTCAACGTCACACCCTTCGGACAGCGCGCCCGCACGGCGTCGAAGATTACTTTCTTCATACCATCCGGAGTCTGGTTCGGCACCAACCGGCACGTGATCTTGGCCTTCGCCTTGGCGGGAATGACCGTCTTCGTGCCCTCCCCTTGGTAGCCACCGATGAATCCGTTGAACTCCAGTGTGGGCAAAAAGCGGATCGCCTCAAACGGGGTGTACCCGGGCGGTGTATGAAATTCCTTGAGACCGAGAAAGGCCGCGTAGTCGGCTTCCTTCAGACCGAGCTTGGCGAGTTGCTCCCGCTCCCACGGCTCCGGCTCCACCACATCGTCGTAGAATCCGGGAATGTTCACCCGGCCGTCCGGCGTGTGCAGCGACGCGCATAGCTCGGCGAGTGCCTGCAACGGATTCATGAGCACGCCGCCGTGCAGGCCGGAATGCAGGTCGCTGTTCGGTCCCGTGAGTTCCACCTCGAAGGCGAGCATGCCCCGCAATCCAACGGTCACCGCCATCTGGTCGGGATTGGGTATGCCGGTGTCGGAAAGGAACACCAAATCTGTCCGCAATTTCTCCTGATTCGCCATCAGGAAGGTCTTGAAATTCTTGCTGCCGATCTCCTCCTCGCCTTCCACCACGAAGGTGATGCGCAAGGGAAAATCCGGATTCTTCTCCAACAGGCGCCCGACCGCGGCAAAATGCACCATCAGCGGGCCTTTGTTGTCGGCCGTCCCGCGCCCGTAGATCCGTTCGCCCTTGATGGTCGCCTCGAAGGGCGGCGTTTTCCACAGATCCATCGGATCGGGCGGCTGCACATCGTAGTGGCCGTAGATCATCACATGGGGCCACGCGGGATTGGTGCCGCGCTTGGCCACGATGACCGGGTGCAAGGCGGTGGGGATCACCTCGACCGCGAAACCCATTTCCTGCAGCAGGCCGCTGACGAATTGCTGGGCGCCAACCATGCCGGACTTGTACTTCGGATCGGCCGACACACTGGCATGGCTCACGTACTCCTTCAGTTTTTCAATGGGATCAAACATGACTCAACCTGACGCAAGTTGAGCGGTTGAGCTAGTCCGAAGTGATCGGATGATTCCCCCGGCTCCGATCGACGGCCTCGGGTGCGCACGCCTTACCCCTACTCGTACCTCTTCTTAGCGGTTTCGTAGTAAGGCAGGACCTCTGGCATCCAGTGTTGCAGGTTGGCGATGCGATCGGCGTGCGAGGGGTGGGTCGAAAGCCATTTGGGCGGTTGCGGACCGTCTTTGGCCTTGGCCATTTTCTGCCAAAAGGTGATCGCCGCCATCGGGTTGTAGCCGGCCTTCGCGGCGTAACGGATTCCGATGTAGTCCGCCTCGCTTTCGTGGGAACGGGAAAACGCCAGGGTCGCACCGGCCGCCACCAGCCCGTAGCCCACCCGCCAGAGGTCCTGATTGCGACTGTCGTTGGTGGCGATACCCACGCCGGCGCCGATCACGCCGGCCACCAGGCCCTGCGACATGCGCTCCGCCCCATGTCGGGCCGTGACGTGGCCGATCTCGTGTCCCATCACGATGGCAAGCTCGTCATCGCTCTGCGCCAGGTTGATCAGGCCGGTGTAGACACCCACCTTGCCCCCGGGGAGCGCGAACGCGTTGATCGTCTTCGGTTCGTCAAACACGACAAACTCCCATTTGGCCGACGGCAGGGCGTCGCCCACCGCCTCGGCGATCCGCTTGCCGATCCGCTGGACGCGCGCGTTGGCTTCCGGGTCGGTCGAAATCTTTTCCTTGCCGCGCAACTCGGCAAAGGCGGCCGCGCCCATCTCCACCTCGTCGCCGGGCGAGATCATGATCATCGACTGGCGTCCCGTCTCGGGCACGGTGTAACAGCCGGCGAGAGCAAGCAGGGCACCGGCCACCACCAAGCGGTAACAGTTCTTCATGGGCATGAGCATAACCGGTTCGACCCGACGGCCAAGGGAAAGTTTCTGCCGAGGCGCCGGCGCCCATGAGCCGCCGGCGGCCCCCACCCGTTGTCGCTACCGAACTAGTGCTTAAAATGCCGAACCCCGGTGAAGACCATCGCCATGCCACGCTCGTCGGCCGCCTTGACGACTTCCTCGTCGCGGACCGAGCCACCGGGCTGGATGGCACACGTGGCACCGGCATCCGCGGCGGCGATCAGCCCGTCGGCAAAGGGAAACAGGGCCTCGCTGGCCACGATCGAGCCCTTCAGGTCGAGCTTTGCCTCACCGGCCTTCCAGACGGCGATGCGCGAGCTGTCCACGCGCGCCATCTGGCCGGCGCCGATTCCGAGCGTCTGTTCGCCCCGGCAATAGACAATGGCGTTGGACTTGACGTGCTTGCCCACCTTCCAGCCGAAGAGCATCGAGGCCCATTCCTCGGGCGTTGGTTCGCGCTTGGTGACAACCTTGCAACCGGCCATCTTCTCCATCGAGCGATCGCGATCCTGCACGAGCACGCCGCCCACTACCGAACGCACCTCCTGGAGGGCGTCGGCGCCGATGCCCTCCTTGGCGATCATCAGGCGGAGATTCTTTTTCTTGGCAAAGATGGCCATGGCCTCGTCCGAGAACCGCGGGGCGATGATGACCTCCGTGAAGATGTCCTTGATCTGCTCGGCCAGATCCAGCCCGAGGGTCTGGTTCACCACGATGATGCCACCAAACGGGGCCTGTCGGTCCGTGGCGTAGGCCTTGTGCCAGGCCTCAATGAGCGTGTCGGCGCTCGCGACGCCGCAAGGATTGGTGTGCTTGAGAATGGCGACGGTCGGACGCTCAAATTCGCCAATGAGGTACGTGGCCGAGGTGATATCCAGAATGTTGTTATAGCTCAGCTCCTTGCCCTGCAGCTGCTGAAAATGCTCATGGAAGGTGCCATAGAGCGCGGCCTTCTGGTGCGGGTTCTCGCCGTAACGGAGGCTCTGGGCTTTCTTGAGCGACACGCTGTAGGTCGCAGGAAATCCGCTCATCGCTTCCAGATCCGGCTCGGCTTGCTGGCCTTCGAGGTACTTGGCGATGGCGGTGTCGTAGGCGCCGGTACGCTGGAAAACCTTCAGCGCGAGCTTGCGCCGCAAAGCCCCCATCTCTGCCGGATTCGCCAGTCCGGCCACCACGGCAGAATAATCCGCCGGATCACACACCACGGTCACGCTTTCGTGATTCTTGGCGGCACTGCGCAGCATGGACGGGCCGCCGATGTCGATATTCTCGATCGCCTCCTCGAACTCCACGTGCGGTTTCGCCACGGTTTGCTCGAAGGGATAAAGGTTCACCACGACGAGATCGATGAGCGCGATGTCGTTCTTCTGCGCCTGGGCCAGATGATCGGCCTTGTCCCGTCGGCACAACAGGCCGCCATGGATCTTGGGGTGCAGGGTCTTGACCCGACCTTCCATGATTTCCGGAAATCCCGTGTGCTGGCTCACTTCGGTCACGGGAAGTCCCGCGTCTGCCAGCAGTTTGGCGGTGCCTCCGGTCGAAAGCAGGCGATAGCCATGCTGTTTCACGAGGGCCGTGGCAAATTCCACGAGGCCGCGTTTGTCACTGACCGAGAGCAGCGCGAGCTTTTCCATAGAGGCAACCTTTGTGCGCCCCGCTGTTTTTCCCGGCAAGCAGAAACCCGGATTTCTGCCGCGTAAGACCCAGAATGTGCGCGCGGCGTCAACCCGCATGATTCACCGTCCGATCCGGATTTTCCGTGTGTTCTAAGCGTTCCGTGGTTTGCTGGACCGCATGCCTGCTTCGCTTGAACTGCCCGGTCTCCGGGTCGAACTCGACAACCTCGTCTACCGCCACGGGGGTCAGCAGCTGCCGCCGGACAAGCCCCATGCCTTCATCTACTTCCTGACCATTCGCAACGACTCCGACCGCACGGTCACCCTGCTGGGGCGCAAGTGGGTCGTGGAGCATGCGGATGGCACCCAGCTCGTCATCGAAGGTGACAAGATCGTCGGCGAGACCCCCACTCTCGCGCCCGGCGAGCACTTCTCCTATAACAGCTATCATGTCGGCCAGTGCGATGCCAAGGCGCACGGCAGCTTTCACGGGGTGGATGAACATGGAGCGCGGATCTTTGTGCGGATCCCCACGTTTGAGATGAACGTGCCCCGGAACTGAAGGCCGGGGCATCGCGCCGCGTGGACCGAACCCGCGACGTTGGCACCGCCGCCCCAGGATGCGGTTACTTTGGTCGACGGCCTCGGGAATCCGGAAAATCATTCCGGCAAAAACTTGCGCCCCTTTCGTCCTGCCGGCTGTCTGTAATCGCTCCATGAAGATCATCGACCTCAATCGCGACGGTGGCATTGGCGCCAACTCCCTCTATATCCAGCTCGGTGACTTCCACCTCGTCATCGACAGCGGGCTTCATCCGAAGAAATCCGGACGGGAGGCGGCCCCCGACCTGACACCCCTGCAGGGCGTGAAGCTGGACCTGATCCTGATCACGCATTGCCACCTCGATCACATCGGCTCCCTGCCGCTGCTCATGCGGGCGCACCCGAACACCCCCGTCGTCATGACGCTGCCCAGCCACATGCTGATCGAGCGCATGCTGCACAACTCCGCCAGTGTCATGATGCGCGAGCGCGAGGAGAAAGGCACCCCGGACTATCCCCTCTTCACTCACGACGAGATTGACCGGATCAAGGGCCGGCTCTTTCCCCAAGGCTTCAACAATCCGAAAAAGTTCTCGGGCGAGAAGGACGACATCGAGTTCACCTTCCATCCCGCCGGTCACATCCCCGGGGCCGCCGGCGTGGAGATCATTCACAAGCACCGGCGCATTTTCTTCACCGGAGACGTCCTCTTCAACGCGCAGCGCATCCTCGACGCCGCCAGGTTCCCCAGCGGGAAATTCGACACCCTGGTGACGGAGACCACGCACGGCGCCACGGAAAAGCCACCCGGCAACGTGCGCTCAGATGAAATGATCCGGCTCGTTGAAACGATCAACACCACGATCGCCCGCGGCGGCTCGGTGCTCATTCCGGTCTTCGCCCTTGGGCGCATGCAGGAGATCATGGCCATCCTCCACGACGCCCGTAAGTTCAACCGCCTCCCCGAGACCAACATTTTCGTGTCCGGACTGGGCATGGATATCGCCGACTACTTTGACCAGATCTGCAAGAAGACCAATCTCGTCCACTTCACCCGCAGCATCCTGAAGGACCTCAAGGTGAAAAAATCACCCCGCGACCTCGTCCCCGGCAAGGAACCCGGCCAACAGGGCATCTACGTCGTCAGCGCCGGCATGGTGGTGGAAAACACACCCTCCTACACCCTGGCCTCCTGCCTCGTGGGCAATGCCAAACACAGCATCTGTTTCGTCGGCTACTGCGATCCGGACACCCCCGGCGGCCACCTGATTGCCGCGAAGCAGGGCGAGGAGTTCCTGTTTGCCGCCAGCAACATCAAGACCCGCATCCGCGCCCACATCGAGCGCTTCGAGTTCAGCGGTCATGCGTCCCGTGACGAACTGCTCGCCTTTGCCGTCAAGTGCCAGCCCCGCTCGATTGTCCTCACCCACGGCGACCCACCCGCCCGCGCCTGGTTCATGGAACAACTCACCACCCAGCTGCCCCACGCCAAGGTCCTGGATCCGGTGCCGCTGAAGGAATATCTGGTTTAGCGCCCCAACGCTTCCCGCAGCTTCGCCACCATCGCTCGGTTGCCAGTGACGTACTGGACGCGTTCCGCCTTCAGGGTGAATTCCTTCATCGGGAACGGGCGGTTGGCAAAATAATGGATCACGGCGCCTGATTCCTCAATCAGCGCGCAGGCCGCGGCGATGTCCCAGATCTTGTTGTTGTGCTCCACCACCCCGTCGAGCAGGCCGATGGCCACGTAGGCGAGGTGCAGGGTGCTGCTGCCAAGTCCGCGGATCTTGAAGTTTTCAATCACCTGTTTTCCCTCCGTGGCGTAACTTTTCTCCACCGGGGAGTGGAAGCCGATCAGGCTGTGCCGGCTCGGATCTTCCGGCCGGGCCTGCGCGGGCTGACCATCGTCCCAGACCCCGCGCCCCGGCCCACCATGGATGAGCTTCCGCCGGGCCATGTCGTAAACCACGCCGTAGACCGGCATGCCGTGTTCCAACAGGGCCAGCGAAATGGCGCAGTGGCTGAGCCCGTTCGCGTAATTGTTGGTTCCGTCAATCGGATCGCACACCCAGCAGAAACGCGAGGTCACCGGCACTGGAATCGCCGTCGGGGCCACTTCCTCGCTGAAGAACTGGTCTTCGGGGAACTCCTTCGTGATGGCCGCCATGAGATGCTCGGAAATGGCGATGTCCACGGGCGTCACCTTGGTGCCGTCGTGCTTGATGACAGCCCGCGCATGACCGAACTCCCGGTGCATGAGCGCAGTCTCAGCCATTACCGCCTGCTTGGCCGCCACGATGCGTCTGTCGATTTCGGTATTGTTAGCCACGGCTATCACTGATGGCCGCGAATGCGAAAAGCGGAAGCCCAATTTCCAGCGAACGGGCGCGGCCGTCCGGTATCAGGGGTGATCCTGCTTCAGTTGATGCCCGTGCCGGACCACGCCCTTCTTGCCCTGTTCGTTGAGCTTGTCCAGGACCGCCGCCAAGCGTCGCTTTTTCTCATCGGTCTGGGCAAACATCTCCAGCTGCGCGCCCTTCTCCTCCACGCCCGAAAAGCGCACGCTCACCAGGCGCAAGGGCCGCCGTTTCGTCCACGCGGCACGCAGCAAGGCACCCACCAGCGGGTAAAATGGCGCTTCCAGATCCGTTGCCTCCGCCAGACTGCGGCCGGCCGTGCTGTTCTCCATGCCGGGATAACGAACCTTCACGGTCATCGTCTTCACCCGTTTGCCATCAGCCCGGATGGCAGGCATCAATTCGTCGATCATGCGCTTGGCGATTTGCTCGATGCCGGCGAAGTCGCTGATGTCCTGCCCGAAGGTCTCCTGCGTGGAGTAACTCTTCGCGTCCTCCTGGTCGGTGTGGACCTCGCGGTCATCCTCGCCTCTCGCCATCCTCAGCATCTCCTCCCACCCGCGGCCGAAGAGCGACTTGAGCTCGGACTCGCTCCTGGAGAACAGGTCGCTCACCAACCTGATGCCGGCGGCAGCGAGCCGCTCCTCGCTCTTCTTGCCGACTCCGGGAATCACGCTGATTTTCAACGGAGCCAGAAATGCGGCTTCCTTACCCGGCGGCACCACCGTGAAACCTCTTGGCTTGTTTGCCTTGCTGGCAATGGCGGACACCAGCTTGTTGGCGGCGATGCCGAAGGAGGTCGGGATCTGCAGGTCGTCCCAGATCCGCTGCTGCAGTGCTCTCACCCGCTTTTCGATCTCCGCGGCTGTCTTAAAACCGCAAGGCCCCAGGTCGAGATAGCCTTCATCAATCGAATTGCGCTGCACGATTGGCGTGAGGGTCTCACAGAGCTCGAACATCTCCCGCGATTTCTTGCTGTAGATCCCCGAGGTGTGCGGCAGCAAGATCAGGTCGGGACACACCTTGAGCGCCAGCTTCGTGGGCATCGGAGTGTAGACCCCGCAGGCCCGGGCTTCATAGCTGGCCGACGAGATGATGCCGCGTTCGCGTCCGCCCACAGCGCATTTCGTGCCGCGCAGGTCGGGCCGCTCAGCCAGCTCGCACGACACGAAAAAGGCGTCGGCGTCGAGGTGGACGACCGTCGGGAGAGCCGGTGTCGTGACGATGGTGGGCAGTTCAGGCATCAACCGCACAGCTGACACGATCCCCCAGCCAGCTCAACCCCTCTCTCGTGCAGAGCCCGGCTCAATTGAGCGCCAGTGCCTTGATCCCACCCATCTTCTGCTGTAACTGCCGGCCAGCCAGCTCAGCCAATCCGTCTGCGTCGACCGTCGCGGCCGCGATTACCAATTCGTTCCGGCTCAGAACCGCCACGCAAAGGTCCAGTCGATCCCCGGGCCTGGAATTCTCGGACGCATAGACCAGGACGGTCTCACGGTCAGTGCTCACGCCCGCGAGCCGGTAGAGGCCCCGTTTCCGCATCACCCGGTCCGTGCGGGCAAAAAGGCCTTCCTTCGCTTCGGGGGCCTTGTTCGCCGACCATTCATAGACACCCACGCTCGCATGCCTCACGGCCGCCAAAGCCTGCCGGGCCTCGGCGACGTGCTCATGGTCAACAAAACGCAACACCGTGCGAGCCGTGCCCAAGGTGAGCCAACCGACATCCAGCTGCACCCGGGTGTGCACGTCGGCCTGCGTCGCCGCCATCACTTCCTTGCGGAGCGTGGCGGCATTCGCGTTGAGCGTCAGCACCGAGTAGGCCAACAGGCCGATCGCCAGGACCGGAGTGAGCAGCACCGCCAGACCGATCCAAACCCAACGCCGGAAGCGAGGTTTCGGATTCACGGCGGGAGGAATCGTGGCATTCATGGTTTCGTTGGGTCGCGGCCGTCGGCGATTCGCAATCAGGCCTTCTCTTCAGGCTGCTCGGCGCGGTGCTTCATCTTCACGTGGATCTTCTTGAGGGGATCGATGTTGAGGGCTGTGGCGACCTCGGATATCTGGCCGGCGCTGATATTGCCCACGATGTTGACGAAGACAGCCTCGCCCTTCTTGTCGATGACGGTGACGACCAAGCCTTCAATGACATCCTCGCTCGCCTGCTTGACGTGAACGTTGACGTTGTCGCCGCCGTTCTTTTCCCGGACGTTGACCATCTGGGTCCAGCCCTGGGACTCGAGCTTGCGACGGATATTGTCCATCTGCTCGATCGTGCCCTTCCGGTTGCCGTCGTCGAGACTCACAACGTTGACGCGCACCCGCTTCAGATTGCCGATCAGGGCCGCGGCGGCGGGCTCCTGCTTGGAGGCGATTTTTGCCGCGAATTTCAACAGGCTCGGCGACAGGTTGATCTCGACGTACTCGCCTTTGGCGGACGGCACGAGCTGGCCCATGTCGATGTAGCCCGGCTCGGAGTCGGCGGCGTGAACCGAGGCGGAGAGGAGAGCGGCAAGTCCGGTAGCAAGAAGCAAACGATGGAGGTTTTTCATGATGGTAAGGGTTGAGGATAATGGGGCCGAAACGGCCAGATACCTGTATCACCCACGGGCGGGCCGATAGTTGCAGGAAACTTTCAGGCCCGTCTTCGGCTGGGCGCGGGCGCTGGTGCCGCGCAGCCCGGGCGGCAGAGCGCGACTGGCTCCAGTCCAGAGTGAACGAGCACCCAAGAGAACTACCCTGCCGAATACCCGCAGGACGCAGTTACGACTGGAGCGCCTGCCCCGTCAGCGACTGCTTCTCCTTGGCCAGTTCCGTCACCGGTCCGGCAAAGACAATCTCTCCACCCTCCGGTCCGCCACCCGGCCCGAGATCGATCACCCAGTCGGCCAGCCGGATCACATCGAGATTGTGCTCGATCACGATCAGCGTGTTGCCCGCATCGCGCAACCGGAACAGCAATTCGATCAATCGCTGGATGTCGCTCCAGTAGAGCCCGGTCGTCGGCTCATCGAGGATGTACAGCGTGGTGCCCTGTTCGCGCTTGCTGAGCTCCAAGGACAGCTTGATTCGCTGGGCCTCGCCTCCAGACAGCGTGGTGGCTGACTGACCCAGCTGGAGATAGCCCAGGCCGACAGCTTCCAAGGTTGCCAGTTTTTCGATGATGCGGGGATGCGCCCGGAAAAGCTCGCTGGCCTCCCGCACCGTGAGGTCGAGCACATCGGCAATGCTCTTGCCATGATACCTGACTTCCAGGGTCTCGCGGTTGAAGCGCCGGCCGTCGCAACTGGGGCAAGGCGCATAGGCGTCCGCCATGAACTGCATGTCGAGGCGGATCTGGCCGTCACCCTGGCAGCGTTCGCAGCGCCCACCCCGAACATTGAAACTGAAACGGCTCGCCTTGTACCCGCGGACCTTGGCGAGCGGTAGCTTGGCAAACAGATCCCGCAGGAGATCGAGCAGCCCCACGAAGCTCGCCGGGTTGGAGCGCGGGCTGCGCCCGATCGGTTCCTGGTCGACCTGCACCGCCTTTTCGAAATGGTCGAGTCCCGTCAGCCCCCGATGGGCGCCCGGCAGAATTTTGGTGGCGCCATTGAGCTTGCGGGCCGCCGCGACCGCGAGGATGTCGTTCACCAGCGTGCTTTTGCCCGAACCGGAAACCCCGGTCACGCAGGTCAGGAGCCCAACCGGGAATTTCGCCTCCACGGATTTCAGGTTGTGCTCGGTAGCCCCTTTGACGGTGAGCCAGCGATTGTCCGGAGACTTCGTCTTGGCCTCCTTGAGCACAGCCAACCGGCCGCCAAGATAGGCTCCGGTCACCGAAACACTCGCCGACAGCCGGCTGCACTCGGCCGGAGTGCCCTGAAACAGGATCTGCCCGCCTTCTGTGCCCGCCCCTGGTCCGAGTTCGATCAACTCATCGGCTATCCGCATCGTGTCGGCATCGTGCTCGACGACCAGCACCGTGTTGCCGCGGTCGCGCAGCTCCCGCAGCGTGGTGAGCAGGCGCTGGTTGTCGTGCGGATGCAGACCGACGCTCGGCTCGTCGAGCACGTAGATGACACCGACCAAACCCATGCCCAACTGCGTGGCCAGGCGCACGCGCTGGGCCTCGCCGCCCGACAACGTCGCGTATTCCCGGTCCAGCGTCAGGTAGCCGAGTCCTGTTTCGTTCAGGAAGTGCAACCGTTGGGTCACGCCGTCCAGCACCTCGCGCACCGCGTCGGTTGCGGGCAGAAAGGCCGGCAACCGCTGCATGAAGGCCAGCGCATGCCGGATGTCCAAGGCCATGAACTGCGTGAATCCCGTGCCGGGGGCTTGGCCCAGGAGCACCGCCGCACTGCGCGCGTTGAGCCGCAAGCCATGGCAGGACGGACAGTCACCGCTGCCCATGAAGGTCGACAGCCGGGCGCGATAGCCGTCACTGCGGGACTCCCGCCGGCCTTGGTAGAGCAACTCGATGATACCAGGGAAAGGCTTGAGTTCGGCCTTTTGCGTGCGCCGCAGCCTGAAACTGAAAAGTCGCTCGCCCGCCCCGTGCATCAGCATGCGGCGCGTTTCCTCCGGGAGGTCCTGCCAGGGTGTCTCCGCGTCAAACGGCAGCTGTTCGGCCAGCTGCTTCAGGATCGAGTTGTGACGGATGATGAGGTTGCGACCGCCGATGCGCCACGGCTTGATGGCGCCTTCCCGAACCGCTTTCTCGGGCTTGGGCACGATCAGGTCCTCATTAAAAGTCAGTTTGCGACCCAAGCCGCCGCACTCCGCGCAGGCGCCCTCCGTGTGGTTGAACGAAAAGTGCCGGGGCGTCAGCGGTTCAAAGACGTCGCCGCAATTCACGCAGCTCAGGCTCTGGCTCAGGTGGATTTCGCGCCAGGGATCATCCTTGCCCTTCTGCACCAGAATCAGCGCCCGGTTTTGTCCTTCGCGAAACGCCAATTCCAACGAATCGGCCAACCGGCTGCGGTGCTCGGCGCCGATTACGAGGCGGTCGATCACCAGTTCGACGGTGATCTCATCGGTCCCGTTGGGCAACAGGCGCGGCTCGTCGAGCGACTTGATCTCGCCGGCGATACGGACGCGTTGGAAGCCCCGCTGACGCAGCCGGGGCAGTTCGTCGCGCAGGACCGACGGCTTGGCGGCCATCCACGGGGCCAGCAACACGGCTCGCTCGGCGGGAGCGGTCAGGAAGAGCTGGTTGATACAGTCGTCGAGGGAGCGTTTCTCCACGCGGCCGCCGTCCTTGGGACAGCGTTGCTCCCCGCACAGGGCCCACAGCAGCCTGGCATAGTCGGCGACCTCGGTCACGGTCGCCACCGTGCTGCGCGGCGATCCGCCGCCCGTGCGCTGTTCGATGGCCAGCACGGGGGACAACCCATGGATGAAATCCACATCCGGTCGCTTGAGCTGCTCCAGCACCTGTCGCGCGGAGGCAGAAAGGCTCTCCATGTACTTCCGGTAGCCCTCGGCGTAGACGGTGTCGAACGCGAGTGAGGATTTCCCTGATCCGCTGGGGCCGGTCAACACCACCAGTTTGCCGCGTGGGATGCGCAGCTCCAGGTTCCGGAGATTATGCTCCCGGGCCCCTTTGATGTGTATGTGCGAAGCGGCGTCCACGGGCTGAAGGTTGCTGATTCGCCGCATTCGTCAAAAGGCTAATCCGTAAAAGCACCCCTCCTTCTAAAGGCGCTTTAGCTCTTGAGTTTATGACAAGGCTCCGGCTTGTTAATGTTTATCAAGCGCGGCCACCCAACTGCGCTCCCCACCACCCCGCTTCGCCCTCCGGGTGAAGATAGTGCAGTCAGGATTCCTCTATCTCTATGCAACTGTACCCCACCTACCCAAAACGTCTGCGCGGGCTCCTCCTAGTGACAGCCCTTGTACCGATCGCGTTACCCAGCATACACGCCTTTGTCTTCGGCCAAGGCGACCTCAAGGGCAGCTTCGACACCACCGTCTCGGTGGGCAGCCTCTACCGGATCAACGACCCCGATCCGCAATTCTACGGACTCACGGCCGGCGGTCAGCAGCGGTCGGTCAACTCGGACGATGGTAACCTGAATTACCGGAAGGGCACGGCCTCTTTCCTCGTGAAGGCCAATCACGATCTGCAGGTTGATTATCACAACATGGGGCTCTTCGCCCGCGGCTACTACTTCAACGATTTCGTCAATTCCAACGCCAACCGCGCGCGGACCCAACTCAGCGACGAGGCCCAGAATCTGGTTGGCGCGGGTTCGGAACTGCTCGACGCCTACCTGTATTTCAAACCCATGGTCGGCGAAATGCCCGCCAGCCTGCGCATCGGGCAACAGGTCCTGAGCTGGGGCGAAAGCACCTTCATCCCGAACGGAATCAACTCCGTCAACCCGATCGACGTCGCGAAGCTGCGCACGCCCGGCTCCGAACTCAAGGAGGCCCTGCTCCCCGTGAACATGGTTTCCGGTTCGCTGAGCCTGACGCCCAACGTGACGCTGGAAGCATTTTACCTGCTCGATTGGAAACGCACCCGGGTCGATCCTCCCGGCACCTATTTCAGCACCAACGATTTTGTCGCCCAAGGCGGCCGCAAGGTCTATCTCGGGTTCGGCGCGATCGCCGACTCCTCGCCCTTGGGGGCCATCTTGCGCGGGAACGACTCGGTTCCGCCGGATTCCGGCCAATACGGCGTCAATCTCCGCTTCCTCGCGGAGAAACTGAATAACACCGAGTTCGGTGTCTATTACATGAATTACCACAGCCGCCTGCCGGCCATCTCGGCGCGGACCCCCTCCAGCCCGATTAACACGGCTTTGATTGGCAGCGATACCGGGGCCATCTTGGGAGCCAACACCGCGTTCATGGGCTCATTGGTTCCTGCCGCCACCTCTGTCGGTTACACTCCCACCCAGGCCCTCAACACGCTCATCGGCGCCTCCCTCGGCGTCGTCCCCACCTCCGCCGTGCCGGCCGCCTTGCTCCCGCTGCTGCCGACGGTGGCCGGTGTTTCGGGACAGATCTCCCAGCGTGAATTCCTCGTTTCCGCCGCAACCGGTCGCTATCTCATCGAGTTTCCCGAGGACATCCACCTCTTCGGCGCCAGCTTCAATACCAACCTCAACGGCATCGCCATTCAGGGCGAGGTGAGCTACCGCTCCAACCAGCCGCTGCAGGTGGACGACGTTGAGCTGCTCTTTGCCGCGCTCTCCCCGCTCAGTTCCCGTTATGGCGCCAACAACCAGATCAACGCGGCCAAGGGTTCTGCCTACGGTCTCAACGAATACGTCCAAGGCTATCGCCGGCACAAGGTCTGGACCGGCCAGATGACGGCCACCCGGGTAGGCCGCGGCATCCTCGGCGCGGCCCAGTCCACGCTGCTCGGTGAAATTGGTTTTGTGCGCGCGGATCTGCCTGCCCAGTCGGTGCTGCGTTATGATGGGTCCGGCACCTTCGTCGGTGGCGACCTCGCCGCCATGAATGCGTCCGGCAGCAACACCGCCGGCACCCTGCCGCTGTCGGAACCGGCCAGCGCCTTCGCCGACAATTTCTCCTGGGGCTACTCGCTCGTCGGGCGCCTCGACTACAACAACGTCTTCAAGGGCGTGAACGTGTCGCCCCTGATTGTCTTTGCCCACGATGTCAGCGGCAACACGCCCCTGCCGATGGGCAACTTCATCCACGGACGCAAGACCATCACCCTCGGCGCCGACTTCACCTACCAGAACGCCTGGGCCTTTGAACTGCGTTACGTGAACTTCACCGGAGCCGGGCGCTACAATCTGCTCAGCGACCGCGACTACGTCTCGGCCACCGTCAAGTACTCCTTCTAACCCGAATCTCCCGCACCCATGAAAACGACTTACCTGCTTTCGTCCGTGGTCACGTGCCTCTGCACCGCCGTCGCGGCCCTCGCCGTCGATCCCGCCCGGTTGGGCGCCGACCTCACGCCCCTCGGGGGCGAGAAGGCCGGCAACGCCGACGGCACCATCCCCGCGTGGACCGGTGGCATCACCACACCACCGGCCGGTTACAAGCCCGGCGATCACCATCCCGATCCCTTCGCCGGCGAATCACCGCTGTTTGTCATCACCCCGGCCAATGCCGCGCAGTACGCCGACAAGCTGACCGCCGGCCAGCAGGCCTTGCTCAAGGCCTATGCCGATTACTCCATCCCGGTCTACCGGACCCACCGTTCCGCTTCCAACCCACAGCGGATTTACGATGCCACCAAGAAGTACGCCACGACGGCTGTCCTCACCGAGGGTGGCAACGGCATTTCCGGCTGCATTGAGGGCATCCCGTTCCCTCAGCCGGAAAACGGCCTTCAGGTCATCTGGAATCACCTCGTCCGCTTCCGCGGCATCGCCGCCGAGCGTTTCATCGGGCAGGCTGCTCCCCAGCGCGACGGCAGCTACAACCTCGTGCAGTTCGAGGACGAATTCCTGTTCAATTACGTCCGTGACGACATTCCGCAGGCGGAGCTGATCAAGCAGCTCGTCGCCGACAACGTGCTGCTCTACTACAAACAGGCTGTGATCGCGCCCGCCCGCCTCGCCGGTTCCATTTTGGTCGTTCACGAGACCATGGACCAGATCAAGGAGAAGCGTCGCGCCTGGATCTACAACGCCGGTCAGCGCCGCGTGCGCCTGGCTCCCTCGGTCGAATACGACAATCCCGGCACGGCCTCCGACGGCATGCGCACCTCCGACCAGTTCGACATGTTCAATGGCGCCCCCGCGCTCTACGAATGGAATCTCGTGGGCAAAAAGGAAATGTATGTCCCCTACAACTCCTACCGCCTGCACAGCGATCAGGTGAAAGTGGCCGACATCATCAAGCCGCTGCACATCAACCAGGATCTCACCCGCTACGAACTGCATCGCGTGTGGGTCGTCGAGGCCACCCTGAAGCCGGGTGCCAACAACCTGTATTCCCGCCGCACCTTCTACGTCGATGAGGACAGCTGGCAGGTGCTGGCCGTCGATCAGTACGACGGCCGTGGCCAGCTTTGGCGCGCCTCCGAGGCCCACTGCATCAACTACTACGATGTGCAGACTTTCTGGAGCACCCTTGAGGTCCACACTGACCTGCAGGCCGGCCGCTACCTGGCCTTCGGCCTCGATAACGAAAACCGCATGTATAATTTCGCCATCAAGCGCAGCCCGCAGGACTACACGCCGGCCAAACTCCGGCAGGAAGGCGTGCGCTGAACATTGTCAGTCAAGGGCGGCCAGATCCAGGCCGCCCTTTTTCTTGCCTGCTCCTTACCGTTCAAAGCAAACTGCCGTGGCCGGCATGACCTTTCCCTCCAGGCTCCACCTCCGTTGCTCCCACCGTCTGCTGGTAGCTGCGCTGATGTTGGTGATGGCCGGCTGGTACTCCCGCGCACCGGCCGCAGATTCCGAAGCGGCCACGCTGGCCCCCAAGTCACTGCTGCTGGGCCTCGCCCGGGCCGGTCAGCGCATCGTGGCCGTCGGCGACCGCGGACACGTCTTGCTGTCCGATGACCAGGGCCGGACGTGGCAACAGGTCATTGTGCCCAGCAACGCGATGCTGACGGGTGTCTCCTTCGGCGACGCCACTCACGGCTGGGCGGTAGGCCATGACGGCGTCATCTTGGCCACGGTCGATGCCGGGCTTACTTGGCACCGGCAGGCGAAGAATGAAGGCATCGACACCGTTTTTCTCAGCGTGTACTTCCGGGATGCGACGCATGGCTGGGCCGCGGGCGCCTACGGAAAATTCCTCACCACCACGGATGGCGGCGCCACCTGGATCGCCCAGAGCCCTTCCTCACTCGAATCCCACTACAACAGCATCAATGCCGGCCCGGGTGATTCTCTCTACCTGACGGGTGAAAGCGGCTTGCTGCTCGCCTCCACTGATGGCGGTGAGAAGTGGCAGGCTTTGGACGTGCCCTACGATGGTTCGCTTTTTGGCCTGCTGCCCGTGGGCCAACAGGACCTGCTGGTCTACGGGTTGCGCGGCCATGTCTTCGCGTCGACCGATCACGGCCGCGCATGGACCCCGCGCAAGTCAGCCTCCGAGGTGCTTATCATGACCGGATTGCAGCTGAAATCCGGACTGGTGGTCCTGGCCGGGCTGGGCGGCAATTTTCAGATCAGCCGCGATCAGGGCCGGACTTTTTCCGCCTGGAAACCCACCCAATATAACGGCGGGGTTTCCGCCCTGCTCGAGACCGACGATGGCGCGCTGTTGGTCGCTGGGGAACCGGGCGTGGCCCGCCTGACGCCGCCGGGAGGCCCCGCGCCATGATCCGCCGGCTCGAGGAGCTCGTTTTTCGCCATCGTCACCTGACCCTGGTCTTCTTTGCCGTGGTTACGGTGGTGCTCGGCTGGTTTGCCCTGAAGACGCGGGTCGACGCCAGCTTCTCCAAGCAGCTGCCGATCAACCACGAGTACATCGACACCTTCAAGGTCTACCAGACGCAGTTCGGCGGGGCCAACCGGGTGGTCGTCGCCCTCGTGGCGAAGCAGGGCGACATCTTCACGCCGCAATTCTTCACCGCCCTCAAAGCCGTGACCGATGAGGTCTACTACCTCCCGGGTGTGGACCGGGCACAGGTCACTTCCATCTTCACCCCCAATGTCCGCTACATCGAGGTGGTGGAGGAGGGTCTGCAAGGCGGCAACATCATCCCGGGCGATTTCAAACCTGACGCGGAAGGCTTCCGGAAGGTCCGCGAGAACATCGTCAAATCTGGCCGCCTCGGCATGCTCGTCGCGAACGACTACACCGGCGCAGCAGTGATCGCCTCCCTGCAGGAGATTGATCCTTCAACCGGCAAGAGCCTCGACTACGCCACCGTGGCCGCCGCCCTCGAGCGAAACATTCGGGAGAAGTACGAGTCGTCGGACATCGGCGTCCACATCATCGGCTTCGCCAAGGTCATCGGCGATATCCGGGACGGCGCCCAGGGCGTGATCATCTTCTTCATCATCGCCCTGGCGATCTCCGCGTTCCTTTTGTTCTATTTCTCCCAGGCGCTCATTTTGACGATATTGCCGCTGCTTACTTCATTCTGCGCGGTGATCTGGCAGCTGGGTCTGCTTAACCTGCTGGGCTACGGCATCGATCCCCTTTCAATTCTGGTTCCGTTCCTGATTTTCGCCATCGCGCTGAGCCATGCCTCGCAGATGCTGCGCTCTTTCCGGTACGAACTGAACCACGGCGCCAACGAATTGGGCGCGGCACGCGAGTCCTTCAGCAATCTCTTCATACCAGGCACGGTCGCCATCCTCACCGACACGGTGGGGTTCCTCACCATCTGGCTGGTCAAGGTGCCGGTCATTCAGGAACTCGCGATCACGGCCAGCCTGGGCGTGAGCCTGATCATTCTCACGGACCGCTTCCTGCTGCCGGTCCTGCTCTCCTACACGACCATGCCGCCAAATTTCCTGCGGCGGGTGCGGTTCCGGCGCTTCGCGCTCCAGCCGACCTGGCGGCGGCTCGTCAACTTCACCACCGGCCGCGGTGCCTTCCTGCTGGTAGCCATCGCCGGCGGACTCTGGGTCTTCGGTCATCACGTGGCGAAATCGATCAAGATCGGCGATTTCCATGCCGGCGTGCCGGAGTTGCGCCAGACCTCGCGCTACAATCTCGACTCGGCCCTCATCACGGGCCGCTTCAGCATCGGTGCCGACACCATCACGGTTCCGGTGGAATCCTTCCCCAACGCGGTGATCGACCATGCGGTGATGGCCGAGATCGACAACTTCGCCTGGCACATGCGCAACGTCGAAGGCGTGCAGTCGACGCTGGCCCTGAGCGACTATGCCCGCACCATCAATGCCGGCTGGAACGAAGGCAGCCTCAAGTGGCGCGTGATCCCCCGCAACAGCCAGGCGCTCGCGCAGGCCGTCTCCCCCGTCGAGACCGCCTCCGGCCTGCTCAACAACGATGGCAGCGTCATCCCCGTGATGATCTACCTCAAGGACCACAAGGCTTCGACGATCAAGCGCGTCGTCGCCGCGGTGAAGGAATTCCGCCTCGAACATGACAGCGAGCATCTGGCCTTCAAACTCGCCACCGGCAACGTCGGGGTGATGGCGGCCACCAATGAAGTGGTCGAGGCCGCCCAGTTTCCCATGGTGGCCTGGCTTTACGCCGCCGTGATTGTGCTGTGCCTCATTTCGTTCCGCAGCTGGAAAGCCACCATTTGCGTGGTCCTGCCCCTCATCGTCGTGTCGGATCTGGCCTATGCCCTCATGGTCGGGCTCGAGATCGGCCTGAAGACCTCGACCCTGCCGGTCGTTGCCCTTGGCGTGGGCATCGGCGTGGACTACGGCATCTATCTTTGTTCCGCCCTTCTGGACAAACTGCGGTCCGGGGAATCGCTGGAAGACGCCGTTTGCTGGGCCTACGCCACCATGGGGACTTCCGTGGTCTTCACTGGTTTCGCCCTCGCCCTGGGCGTTGGCACCTGGGCCTTTTCGGCCCTGAAATTCCAGGCCGACATGGGCGTGCTGCTGGCGTTCATGTTCCTCTTCAACATGCTGGGGGCGATGCTCATCATGCCGGCGTTGGCCGCCGTGCTTTTCCGGAGCCGGCGGGCCGGACACCTCGCTCCCGCGGCGGTACCGACCGACTGAGTGGAAGGCGCTTGGCCGGTCGGACTACGCGCAGAATCCGGCGGCGCGTGCAGGTGAGTTCTACTTGCCGGCCGGTTCCGGAACAGGCTTCGTCTCCTCGCCCAGGAACTTCAAATCATGCAGTTTCACTTCGCCACCGCGCACCGGGACCTTCACGCGCTTGAGACCGTCGAACTGCTGCCCAAAGACCTCGCCACCGGCGACAGTCAGCGTGTGGATGGCATCGAGGAAATTGTTTCCGGGTGAGCGCACGCTGAGGCGCGTCACCCAGCGCAGTCTCTTGGCCTTTTCCTTTCTCAAGTACTGGTAGTCATAGGCCATCAGGACCACGAAGTAGCGGTCTTCCGCCAGCTCGAGACTCATCGTCAGCTCTTCCTGACTGGGCATGATCTTGTTGCGCTCCCTATCCAGAGCGCGGCGGTAACCCAACAAAGCCGCATTCCGATTGAGGTTCTCCTCCGCGCTGCCTGCCACGCCCTCTTGCCTTGAAAGGGCTGAATTCAATGCGCCGGGATCCGCAAATTCACCCGCATCGACCGATCGGTTGTATGCTGCGAGCGCCGCATTGATCTCCTCCGCCGCAAATTGCTTCTCGGCATCCTCGTACGTCAGGGTCGTGCCCCAATGCACCATGATAATGAGGTTGGCTGAGGCCAGGTCCTTGGTCGGAAAGTAATTCTGCTTCGCCAGATTCTGAGCGAGCATCAGGGTGATATCAGAATACTTGACGCGCTTTTGGTAGGGATCGACGGTGCCCCCGCCGATGAAGTTCCCCTCGTAGAAGACATAACTTTCGGGCAGCGGTTTGCCATCCGCACCCAGGGCACGAACGTAGTCCGGAGCAGCCGTGGAGCTGATCGCGATGGACTGGACGTCAGCGGCTCCGAGCACGGCGAGCCCGAGGCCCAAATAGCCCGCAAGGCCCTTCATGGCATGATGGGCCAATGGCAAAATTGCGGAATGCATAGTCATGCGGGGCGCCGCGGGAATCAGGATTCGTATCAGCAAAGCGGCCCAAATCAGCACAAATCCAATCGGACGGTCCGCCGGGCAGTTCAATTGCTGGGCTGCGGGCTTTGCGAGAGTCCCGGGAATTCCGGTTTACGCTGGCCTCCGTCAACTCGGGCGCTTTCCTGAGCATATGGCCGTGGAAACACCCCCTCTCCTTTCTCCCGCCCAGCGCAAGCTCGTCGGTTTCGCCCTCGGTTTCGGGGCGGTCGTGGGCATTTTTGCCCTGATCAGCTTGGTTATGGCCGGCCTGGGTCAGTTCCTCCGGAGCTTCTCCAGTGTCATCTGGCCGATCGCCACCGCCGGGATTCTGGCCCTGATTCTTCGCCCGGTTGTGGCAATCTTCCAACGTCGCCTGAAACTTCCGCGCCTGACGTCGGTGATTTTGCTCTATGGACTCTTCGTTCTGGCTGTCGCGGGGTTGCTCTTCGCCTTCGCCCCGGCCGTCATTTCGCAGATCATCGACTTCATCGCCTATCTGCCGGTGCTCTGGCAGAATACTTTGAAATGGGGTGAATTACATTTCCCCGACTGGCTTTCCGTCGCCCGTCGGCATTTGGAGAACCCGGCCATCAAAGGCGTGCTCGATTCGCTCACCCAACAAGCCCAGGATTTGCTGGCTCAGATAGCGCCTTCCTTGAAACAGGCCGGGGCGGGCATTTTTGGCCTCTTTGGCTTCGTGGCTTCCCTGGCCATAATCCCGGTGTACCTGTTCTTTTTTCTACTTTCCGGAACCAATGACCCGACGCAGAAGCTGCCCGAGCACCTGACCTTTCTCAAACCGCAGCATCGCGACGATGTGGTGTTTCTGATCCGCGAGTTCCTCGGAATCATCGTCGCCTTCTTCCGCGGACAAATCCTCATCGGTCTCATCATGGGCGTCCTGCTGGCGATCGGGTTCTCCATCGGTGGCCTGCGCTTTGGCCTGGCCCTCGGCTTGCTCGTCGGCCTGCTGAACATTGTGCCCTACCTGGGCTCGATCCTTGGCCTGAGCATCGTGATTCCCTTGGCTTTCCTGCAACCGGGTGGCGGCACCGGCCTCGTGGGACTTTGTCTGGGCGTTTTCGTGGCGGTCCAGCTCATTGAAAGCTGGCTCCTCACCCCCCGCATCATGGGCGAGCAAACCGGCCTGCATCCGGTGGCGATCATCTTCGCGATCTTCTTCTGGGGACACGCCTTTGACGGTGTCCTCGGGATGCTGCTCGCCGTCCCGCTGACCGCCTTCGTCGTGACCGCGTGGCGCCTTGCCCGCCACAAGTATTTCACGGCGTAACCCGAACCTCTCCCAACGCTTGGTGTCTCAGGGAAACCCACCTGCCATGAAGACGCCCCTTCTTCTGATCAGTCTCACGGTTACCACCGCCGCCGCCGTAGCCGCTCCGAAATCCCCCGATCAAGTCGCCCACGAGTGGAACCAATCGGTCGAGCGCTCCCGCCAGGCTCTCACGATTCCCAACAACCTGGCCGGACACAGCGGCGCCCTGACCAGCACGCCTCTGGAGAGGACTTTTACGCCCGAAAGCCAGCCTCCCCCGCCGCCGCTCAATCGGCGGCAACGTGAGCCGTTGCTCGACGCGCCGAACTACCAAATCCCCAGAATCCTGCCCAACGAACGTCCGCGCGGCGCGGTGCCTTGGGAATACAATGGGCAGACCTATTGGCTGGTGCCGCTGACTCCGCCGAACGGCAGGTAAGACTCCTGACACAGGGGTGTCACCACGGCGCCGGGCTGTCTTTGACTTCTTCGGCTTAGGAACCTTGCTGGTTCCATGCCTTGGGAAGTGCACCAAAAGAACGGTCTCAATCTGCCGCAAATCGGCTGGTGGCTGGACGCCCAGCGGGCGCAATCGCGGTGCTTCGTCTCCCATGCCCACTCCGACCACATCGGACCTCATCGCGAGATCGTCGCGACGCGCGCCACGGCCAGCCTGATGCGTTTGCGGATGGCGGGAAAGCGGACGGAAACCATTCTGGAATTTGGCCAACCGTGGACTGCCGACTGGGAATGTGAATTCCGACTGCATCCCGCCGGCCATATCTTCGGCTCCGCCATGCTGGAAGCACGCACGGAACACGGCACCTTGCTGTACACCGGAGACTTCAAGCTGCGCCCCAGCCTCGCGGCCGAGACCTGCATGCCGGTCCGGGCCGACGTGCTGATCATGGAGACAACGTTCGGCCTGCCGCGCTACACCTTCCCACCTGATACAGAGATTGAGCACGAGATCGTGGCTTTCTGCCGGAACACTCTCGCGGAGAAGTCCACGCCGGTGCTCTTCGCCTACAGTTTGGGCAAAACGCAGGAGTTGCTCCAGATCGTTGGCCGGGCCGGGCTGCCGGTGATGTTGCACGAGCACGGACACCGGATGACCAAGCGTTATGCCGAGCTTGGCATGAAGCTCCCCCCGTTTGCCCTGCTGGATGTGAATCACCATGCCGGGCACGTGGTCATTGCTCCACCCATGTCAGGCCAAGCCGAGCCCATAACCTGGATCCACCCGCGGCGGACCGCCGTAGCCACCGGCTGGGCGCTGGATGGCCGGGCCAAATACCAATACGGCTGTGATGCGGCTTTCCCGCTCTCCGATCACGCCGACTACCCCGACCTGCTCGCCTTCGTCGACCGCGTCCAACCCAAGGTCGTGTACACCGTGCACGGCTTCGCCAAGGAATTCGCCTCGACCCTGCGCACCCGCGGCATCGAAGCCTGGGCCCTCGGCCAGCAGAACCAGATGGATCTGGGACTTTAGCAGGACCGGGCCGCCCGGCGATCTCCCAAAGGCCCACTGCACCAAAACCTCGACGCCCGTCGCACCTTTCCCCATGGGTGGTGTCAGCATCCCCGTGAAAAACCTCCTCCTCTTCCTGCTTTTCCCCGGCTTCCTCCTCGCCGCCCCCTTTGTCGCCATTCGAGATGGGGAAACCTTCACCTACAAGGTGGGCTTCGCCATCTTCAGCCATGCCGGGGATATCGTGATCGCCGGCAAAAAGGAACCGGCGGAAGGGCATGACCGGATTGCCATCACCGTCGATACCCGGTCGCGGGGCCTTGTCCGGGGTCTCTATGAGTTCGACAATACGGCAGTGGCTCTGATCGACCGGCCGACCGGGCGTTTGATGAGCGTCAAGGAGACAGGATCGGACCCCAAGCGTCCGATCGACTCCGAATTCGTCATCGATTATTGCACCCGCCTCGCCACCTACACCGACCGGGTGCGCACGGAACGCAGCCTGGAACTCCCCCTGCCCGATGGGGGCGACCCGATCGACCTCATCAGCGCCCTCGTGCAAACTCGCGACTGGAACCTCAAACCCGGCGAGAAGCGCGACCTCGTGATCCAATTCGCCCGCGATTTCTATTCAATCTCCCTCTACGCCGAGGGCTACGAGGAGGTCCGTACACCGATGGGCAAATTCAAGACCCTCGTGCTGGTGCCGCGCATGGACAAGGATCCCAAGGGACTCTTCAACCGCGGCGGCGAGATCAAGGTGTGGATCGCACAGGACGAGAACCGCCTTCCCGTGAAGATGCAGCTGAAGCTGAAATTCGGCTCCGCCACCCTCTCTCTCAGCGACTATCAGGCGCCGGCAAAACCGTAACGGCCACGCCCGTTGGATTTGGCCGGGAATAACTTCTGGTCACTTCGTCTCTAGCTTGCACTGGCTGGTCTGATGCCGGCCGTTTCCCTTTATGAAATACCTTCTGCTTCCGCTGGTTTCCCTCCTCTTGAGTATGCCCATGCTCGCCGCTGACTCCGCCGCGCCCGTCGCTCAACCTGGCCTCAAGGTCGGTGCCACGGCCCCGGACTTCACATTGCAGGACGCATCCGGACACGAGGTGTCCCTCAAAACCTTGCTCCAACAGGGCAAGGTCGCCCTGGCCTTCGTCCGCTCGGCGGACTGGTGCCCGTTTTGCCGGCGCCAACTGCAGGATCTCCAGCAGCACCTCCCGGAAATTGCCGCCGCGGGCATCCAGTTGGTGGCCATCAGCTATGACTCACCGGCGACCAATGCGGCGGCCGTCACCAAGCTCGGCGTGACCTTTCCGCTTTTATCCGACACCGGCAGCAAGGTCATCGACGCCTACGGCATCCGCAACCACGAGGCCAAGGGGCGCGGAGAAGGCATCCCGCATCCTGTGCTCTTTCTCCTGGACCGGCAGGGCGTGATCCGGGTCAAACTCATGCGCGACGGCTATCGCGAACGTCCGGAAGCCGCCGAGATCATCGCCGGCTCCGCCAGCTATGAGTGATCATCCGCGCGTCGTCATTCACGGCAGGTCTCGTCCATGATCTGAATCATGACGTCTTCCACCGCCTTCGCCGTGGGAGCGGCCCCAGGTGCGTTGAACATCGTGAGCATCATGGTCGGCTTGATGGTGGCGAGAATCGTGCGGCCGTTCTCCTCATAGACCGCAATCCGGCACGGCAGCGCGGTGGCCGCCTCGATCGCCTGGCTCAGCACCACCTGGGCATGACTCGGATTGCAGACCTCCAGCACGCGGCACTCCCGGGCAAACGGCACGCCTTTGCTTTCCATTTTCTCCCGCAGATTGTGCACGGCCTGGACGCCAAATTTGTGTTTCGCCGCCACCTCGGGAAGTCGGCTCCACACCTTTTCAAGGGGCTGGGAGGTGGAGCGAATGATCAGGATATCGTTGGACATGGACGGAATGGGTTGAGGGTGAAGACTCGGGAATACGACCAGTTTAACCCATAATTGCCGGGGGACAAGCCGCCAGCCGGGGCCCGCCCTCCACAAAAACGGTCGCAACCCGCGCCGGACTGTTCACCTTGCCTGCAACCCCATCCCCATGAACCGTCGCTCCTTTGTTTCCTCCTTTGCCGTGGCCGGTGCTGCGGTCGCTACCTCCTCGCGTTTGCTGGCCCAAGCCGTGAAGCCCCGGCCGCGGGTCGGAGTCATCGGCACCGGTTGGTACGGCGGCGTGAATCTCGGCGTCTTTGCCCGCTGCACCGACGTCGAGTTCGTGTCGCTCTGCGACGTCAATCAACGCGCCCTGGCCAAGACTCTCAAGCTCGTCGCTACGCTGCAGACGGCGGTGCCGAAGACTTACTCTGATTATCGCACGATGCTGGCCGCGGGCGGTCATGACATTGTCATCATCGCCACGCCGGACCACTGGCATGCACTGCCGGCGATCGCGGCGATGCAGGCCGGCGCCGATGTGTATCTGGAAAAGCCCATCAGCGTGGACGTGATCGAGGGCGAGGCCCTCGTCGCCGCGGCCCGCAAATATGGTCGGGTGGTGCAGGTAAACACCCAGCGACGCAGCAACCCGCTCTATGCAGAAGCACGCGAAAAATATATCCGCAGTGGAAAACTTGGCCACATCGGGCTGGTGGAAACGTACAGCTACCTGCAGGCCAGGCCCACGGGGTTGATCCCCGATGCCTCGGTACCCGCCCATCTGGACTATGAATTCTGGGCGGGACCGGCCCCAAAGCTGCCTTACAAGGCCCTGATGGAGGAACGGGCGTGGCGGATCTTCCAGGAGTACGGCAACGGCCAGATCGGTGACCTCGGCGTGCACATGATCGACAAGGTTCGCTGGCTGCTCGATCTGGGTTGGCCGGAGTCCATCGTTTCGACGGGTGGTGTGCTCGCCGATCAGCCGCCCTACACCGCCACGATCACCGATACCCAGCGAAGCGTATTCGTTTACCCTGGTCTGAATCTGAGTTGGGAGCATCGCACGTGGGGCGCCTCGCCCATTCCGGCCCGACACTGGAGCGACCAGTGGGGCGCCCGCCTGATCGGCAGCCAGGGAACCCTGAACCTGACGATGCTGGAGTACGTCTTCACCCCGGCCGACGGTGGCCCGCGGGAAGGCCGGCACTTGCTGTCCAAATCTGGCGATCTGGAGAACCTCGATTTCTCCCGCAACGACGCCTACGTCGACACGGAAAACCGCCACGTGCTCGACTTCATGCAGGCGCGGGTGACCCGCGGACGCCCTATTGCGGACATCGAGGAAGGGCACCTCTCCACCGCTCTCTGTGCCCTCGCCAATCTCTCCCTGGAACTAGGTCGCCCGCTCTCCTACGATCCGAAGACACGCACCGTTCCCGGTGACCCCGAAGCCACCCGCAGACTGGCCCGCCCCTATCGGGCCCCATGGACCCATCCTGATCCGGCGACGATTTAGGTCCCGCTTTACCAGCCTGCCGTTGGGGATGGCCCCTTCAGCAGGTAGTATCATCGTCTCTAGTGGAAATCCCCGCCAGCAGCGACATTGCGAACAAGTAGGGCCGGTCTCCGACCGGCCGATTTCGCATAAAAGGCAGAGGCCAGTCAAAGACTGGCCCTACTCATCCCTGACTGTTTGGGTGACACTCGTGCCGAGGCCATGAACACAGACATACATCGCGACCTAGGGTAGAGCGCTGGCGCCCTTCGTAGAAAATCGCGTACTACCGGCCAACCACGCGGGAAGAACGTTGCACGAGTGCCTGAGTGATCAGAAAATGCCCCGCCCATGAGCTCCGGACCCGACACCACGCACCCGCCCTCCGGATCCGATTCCGACCGCTTTTTCGAGCTGTCGCTGGATCTGCTGTGCGTTGCGGGATACGACGGCTTTTTCCGACGCGTCAACCCTTCCTGGACCCGGGTGCTCGGCTGGACCCAGGAGGAGCTTCTGACCCGACCGATCCATGAATTCATGCACCCCGAGGATCGGGAAGTCACCCTGAAGGCCCGCGAAGGACTGACCAAGGGTGTGCCGGTGGTGGGCCTCGAGAATCGTTACCTTTGCAAGAGCGGGGGTTTTCGCTGGCTGGCCTGGCAGTCGACCTCCGAGCCGGGAGCCGCGCTCGTGTTCGCCATTGCAAGGGATGTCACCGAGCAGAAGCAGCTGGATCATGAGCGGAATGTCATGAACAAGATGGAATCCACCGGCATTCTGGCCGGCGGACTCGCCCACGACTTCAACAACCTGCTCGCCAGCCTGCTGCTGAACCTGGAGATGATCGGAATGTGCGGGCCGATGGTCCCTGATCAAAAGCAACATCTTGAACAGAGTCGCCAGATTATCCGCTCCGCCAAGGCCCTCACTCAGCAGCTCATCATTTTCGCCGGCGGCGATGTTTCTTCCCGCCAAACCCGCGATGTGGGCGAACTCCTGCGGCAGTCCCTGGCACTAGCCCTGCAGGATTCCGACCTGACTTCGGAATGCGAGATCGCTCCCGACCTCTGGCAATCCTGCATCAATGAAACGCAGATCGCGATGGTCCTGCGCGGCCTGATCCTGAACGCCCGCGAAGCCAGCGCGCCCGGCGGACACATCCGCATCAAGGCCGACAACATCATCGTCGATACCAAGCGGACCGGCGATCTTGTGGTCGGCGACTATGTCTGTATCCGCATCGTCGATGCCGGCGTCGGCATCCCCCCTGCGGTGATGCCGAAGATCTTTGATCCCTATTTCTCCACCAAGAATCGCGGCGGCGTGAAGGGCATGGGGCTGGGCCTGGCGATCTGCCGGGCTGTTCTCAAACGCCATGGCGGCAACATCGGGTTGGAATCACAGGTCGGCCAAGGCACCACGGTGACCTGTTACCTGCCGGCCGCCTTGGTCAGCCGCAGCCCGTTCCCCAAGGGTTGATCCGCTCCCGGGCAGCCCCACCTCACTCCCTACCCGGACGAAAGGACCGCAATCGACATCCCGAGACCGTGCCGCCCGGGATACTCGCCTCAATCAACCCTCGTCCATGGCGGCCGAACGGCGTTGGGCCGGCACCGCGTCAATCTGGACATAAACTTCCGTCGCCCCCGTCCCGGCCACCGCGTCGATCATCCCAGCCAGTTCCTTGAGGGACCGGGCTTCGCTCTGGGGCGCCGACGGACCGATCTTGCAGGCGAAATCCCATTGCGCAAAGCCCTCAGGCGGTTCCTTCCGACGACAGCGCCGCACATACTTGTTGATCTCGTGGCGGATCTTGTCGCGCACCCGGGCATCGTCCTTGCCAGCGGCTTGGAGAGGAAAAGTTTTCTTCATCGGACCATCGTTCGCCACCTCTCCGGGGACACAATGAGAAACTATTCAGCCTGTTCTGATAGCGTTGTGGACGAAATGGGGCCGTCCGCCTCCAGACGGACCCTGCCGATCATTCTTCCTGACACTCGGCAATGAATCTCAGCCAAAGGGCACTTCTCCGAGCCAGTAGGCAAAGAATGCCAGCTCAGGCGTCGCGTTCGGGAGGATCTTCCCGACAGAACTCCGGGAATGCCGCCTCCCGCCGTAGCCATCGGACCACGCAAAGGCTGTCCGTGAGCGCCTCATGCAGCGACGTGCCAAAGTCGTAGGCGGTCGCATCAAAACCCGCCTCCTCCGCCGCCTGATCGATGGCGAGCATGACGGCGAACATGGGACCGCGGATTTCCGGGATCAGCACATCCACATTGTCCCTTCCGGTCGCCAGATTCGCCCGGCAGCCTTCGAGATTGTGACTGTGATGCGAACGACACGAACCGGGTCGCGCCGGATAGATGGAACAACTGTCCTCGTGCAACAGCGCGCAAGGCAGTCGCAACGCCGAGCGCCCCTGCGCATCCCTGCCGGCAAAGGCCTCCCGGTGCGCGGCCGTGGCCGCAAGGGTGCTTTCGAGTTTCTCGGCCGAAAAATGGGTCTGGATATACTCGGCCGCGATCAGCACCTCGTGCGCCTGCGCCCCCACCGGCACATGACAGCAGGTGCCGCAGCCCGCCCGGCAGGCGACCAAGGCTCGGGCTGCGGCGGGCGTGGCATCGTAGGCCCGGTCAAAACGCATTTGCGCCTGCCGCAAGACAGGCAGCATCTCTGCCGGCTTCCGGGACTGACGCAGCCGAGCCAGGACGGCCTCTGCCGTCTTGTAGTAAAGTGCCTCCTCTTTCGGCGAAAACCCCGCACTCATCCGCCGACTCCTTCGCTGACAAGGCGCACCTGCGCAGGCTCGTCCTCCTCAATCGTCATGAACCGCTTGACGCGCGGGTCGATGAAGCGGTTGTCCAACCAGTCATCGTTGGAAGTGCTTACCTCACCGATGATACATTCCTCAGTCAACGGCTGGAACTCATGCCAAAGCCCTGGCGGCAGGGTCACCCGCGAGCCGGCCGCAAGCACCAAGGGACCACCGGCCTCCAAGGATTGGGGATGCCCGTTCACCGAAACTGAAAAAATCTGGTCGGTCGGCGCGTCCGGATCCGGCCGGTGCGGCCAGACGCACAGCTCGATCTCCCCCACCCGACAGATGATGTCCTCCTTCTTCCGGACGTGCACGTGACAGGGAGTGACCTGGCCTTCGCGGGCATACATCAGCTTCTCGCAATACTCAGGCTCCGTGGCGAGATTCACCAGCACCAGGCCGTGTTGCCAAAAATCCCCCAGCCCGAAATCCGTAATATCCCAATTCGGCGCCGGAGGCAGGTGCCACGAGTGGCGTTGAAAACAGGCCAGGGCCGCCCGATAGGCCGAGTTGATCACCGATCGTTGCATGGCTTGCGATGCATCCCGTCAACCATGGTCAGGACTGACCGGTTTGGGGAGAATTTGCTATAGGAAGGAGTCGACACGGAGAAAAGCGGTCGCAACGTCCGCGACCAGTTCGTCATGAGTAGCAGGACTTCCCGCCCCTCGCAAGACCGCGTCTCGCGCCACACATCGTGCGCTGCCGATACGGGCCGTTGCCCTCAACCGCCCTGTGCTGCTCGACACCATTCAGGCGCAACTTCCGCAGCCGCCCCCCCGTGCTATGCCGGTCCGGCCCGCGGCGGCGGTGATGCGTTCGAGCAGCGCCACGCGTTCAACCGGGGTGGTTTCATTTAGACAAGGAGGCGAGATGGCCATCAGCTCATCCCCGCGTCGCTCGAGCAAACCCCACCCCTCCGGCACTTCGTGCGGCTCGACCAGGCCCTGCTCCACCACCAGATACAGCAGGCTCGCCGCCCGCCAGCGGGCGAGCCGCGCAAATTTCGTGCCCGCCTGCAGCTTGTTCTGCGCGGTCCGCAACTCGGTGGTGAGGCGGTCGTGGGTCTCATGGCGAAGTCCCCGCAAATCGATCACGTCGAAATCGGCGAAGAGTTCCTCGTGGCGCCGCAGGTCGGGCCGGTGACCGCCGATGAGCCGGCGCAAGGTGACCAGCCGGTCGCTGAGTTCACGGATTTGCTCTGACGCACCGGACTCCCGCGCGCTGTCGGCCAGCAGATCGCTGCGCGAAACCTTGCACTCAAACACCGCCGTGCGTCCACCCTCGCTCAGCACCCGCGGGGTGGCCGCAGCCACATCGGCGCGATAGCCGGAGCGAGGCAACCGCACTTCCTCGGCCGTCAGGCGCAGGCGGTGCGCCCGGGCCCAGGCCACCGCCAGCCGCTTGAGCGCCCGGTGGGCGGGCGATTCACTGCAGCTGCCGTCCACCGTCACGCGAAGAACTGTTCGGACACAATTTTGCCGTCCCTCACCAGATAGACGCAGATTTCCGACATCTGCATCCGCGGCTGTCCCTTCATCGTCACGTCCATCGCCATGCGGCAGGCAAAGGAACTCGCGGCCACGACGGGATCGGATACACTCAGCGCGTGCACGGTTTCAATCATTGCGTTGAACTTCCGTCCTTTCTCCACAATGGCCGCCAGTCCCTTCGTTTCTTTGGCAAAGGCCGGGCTGGCTTCCGGCTCGATGCTTACCGCATCGTCGGCAAATAGGGCTTTCTGGGCTTCCTCCCACTGGGCGGCCCGGCAATGAGTGACAAGTCTGTCGGCGATATCTTGAGTATTCATGATGGTATAATTTCGGGTTTTTCCTGGTTCGAGCCGCAAGGATAGCACGGGACGCTGACAACCCTATGTCAGCAGCGATTGCGAGGCAGCACTAGGCACGGCGGGCCCTTGCCTTGCCGCGCCGGCCCGACAGGCTTTCCCCACCTACCCTATGCATGCCTCCCCTTTTCTCTACTCAGTCGCTTGTGCGGCACTGTTGATTCTCTCCCGTGGCCCCATGCTCTTCTCGGCGGAAAATGCAGCGAAACCGGATCAATGGATCAGTCTCTTCAACGGCAAGGATCTCAGCGGCTGGACCGTGAAGGTGGCGCAGCATCCGCTGGGCGACAACTTCGCCGATACCTTTCGGGTTGAGGACGGCGTGATCAAAGTCGCCTACGACAAATACGGCCTCTTCAACCAGCAATTCGCCCACCTGTACAGCAACCTGCCGTACTCCCACTACGTCCTGCGTCTGGAATATCGCTTCACCGGGAAGCCCATGGCGGACTCCCCGCCCTGGGCCAAGTACAACAGCG
>Ga0066420_1000042_pt1 | contig 43403 bp, 44 predicted proteins | sample LakWasMet28_LOW6_2_FD_59547 | JGI IMG/M metagenome (GOLD analysis project Ga0066420, IMG submission 59547) | Freshwater sediment methanotrophic microbial communities from Lake Washington under simulated oxygen tension - Sediment Metagenome 28_LOW6 | ecosystem: Environmental > Aquatic >... | reverse complement strand
AGCGGTGCCGGCATGGGCGCCGGCGGGAGGGCAGAGAGATTGCGCAAGGCCGCGCTGCGTTCGCGCCATTTGGCAGGCGCCTGGAAGTGCGGGGCGATTTCCTCGAGCAGGTCATTGACCTCGGCGGCGCGCGCCCTGCTGATGCGGTGGCGGCGGCTGGTGCCGCCCGCGTCGGCGGGGTCGCCCGCGAGGGCGCGGTGGGCGGCCTTGATCTTTTCGAGGCGCGAGGTGTCGATGAGGTAGATGGCCTTGCCGTCCTCGACATAGCCGCGACCGCTGGCGACGGCCTCGCGCACCTGGGCCTCGGAGGCGGCGCCGGCGTTGAGACCGAGCTGGACGTCGTAGCCGTCCGCGGCCTCGCTGACCTCGGCGGAGGCCTCGGCGATCTTCAGGTGGGCGGTGTTTCGGGTGAAGTTCTCCGTGAACTCCGCCCCGAAGTCCTCGCGCAGCTCGCGGCCGTGGGTGGCCAAGATGTTGAGCACCCGGTGGCGGTCCCGGAGCCACCACTTGCGGTTGAGCGGATCGAGGACGAAACGGTGGTGCTTGAGGAAATCCAGCACGGCATCGTAGTTGGCCGAGCCGCGGGCGGGCAGGGAAACCGCGAGAAAATGTTCGGAACCGTCGATGATCAGGGGGGCGTGTTCGTCGGACGGACTTTGTCTCGGCGGAGAATCCACGTCCCGGCGCGCCGCGGGCCGCAGGGATGGGGCGGCGCCCGCGCGCGGGGCGACGGTTGGGTTACTCACTTTGGTCTGGGCGCGGCCGAGAAGTTCGCTCACCCCGGAGAGGGCACGATCGTGCCAGGCCAGGGGCACGTCGGGCATGCTGCCGTAGAAAAAGACGGGCTGGCCGGCGAGGGCAGTGATGAGCTCGCCGAGTTGCGCACGGTTGAGCTGGATGAGGGAAACCCGGGCGGGTTTGACACCGAGGCGCTGCAACACCGCCAGTCCCGGGAGCAGTTCCGCCGGCGGTGGCGCCGACAGGTCGAGCTCCACCTGCACGGCGACGGCATCGCGCGGGATGGCGGCTTCGAGGTTGGGCGGCAGCAGGAGGCGGAGCATGAGGGGAAATTCCAAGGGCCAAATCGCGAAAGGCCAAAGGAAATCCGTCTGGCAGCGGCAAGACCCCGCGAGCGTGCGGGAGGCCTGTTAGCGGGCCGAACTCAGGTTCACGGCTGGGCCGACCAGTTGCGGATCAATTCGCGGGCGTACCGTCCGGAAGGACTGAGATCGGCGTCGGACCAATTGCCGGTGGAGGCGGCCGAGCGGCGGACGATTGAAGCGGTTTCGGGCTTGTCGTAGATGGCCCAATTGCAATGGCTGAGCTGGTGCTCGCGCATGAAGGCCATCCAGGCCTCGACGGAGGCGCGGTCGATGGGGCCGTCACCCGAGGCCTCGCAGGTACCCCATTCGGTGACGAAGAGGGCCGCGCCGAGTTTCATCGCCTTGAGGGCCTTGGTGCGGAGTTCGGCTTTGTGCGTGCCGGCGTAGAAATGCAGGACGTAGGCGACGTTGGGGTCCTTGATCGGGTCGGCGGCGGCGACGTCGACGTCCTGCGACCAAGCGGGCGTGCCGACGACGATGAGGTTGTCGGGATCGATGGCGCGGATGGCGGCGATGACTTTCTCGGCGTAGGGTTTCACGTCCCGCGACCAGGAAGCCGTGTTGAGCGGCTCGTTGTAGATCTCGTAGATGATGTTGGGGCGGTCGCCGTAGCGGCGGGCCATGTCGGCGAAGAAGGCCACGGCCCGGTCAGTGTGTTCGTGGGCGTGGTGATCGTGCCAGTCGATGAGGACGTAGATGTCGGCAGCGAGGGCGGCGTCGACGACGGCCATGATGCGGGCGAGGTTTTTGGCGGGGCTCTTGAGGTAGTCACCCCGCTCCGCATGGATGCCGAGGGGGGCACGGACGATCTGGGCGTGCCAGTCCTGCTTGAGCCAGTTGACGGTGCCGGCGTTGAAGAATCGGGCGGCCTCCCATTGGCTCCAGCCAAAGCTGACCCCCGCGAGGCTGACGGGCCGACCATCGGCGCCGACGATGCGGTTGCCGGCGACTTGCAGGCGGCCGTGGGCGCTCACGATTCCGCTCGTGAAGGCGACGGGCGGATTGGCGGGAGGCGTGTACTGGGCGCAGCCGGAAATGGAGGCGGCCAATGCCAGGCAAAGGCAGGAAATCAGGGGTAGGCGAATCATGGGTGTGGAAAGCTAGGGCGTGGAGGCGAATCCGCAAACCGGATCACTCATCGACCAAAACCGGGAGACCCACCCAGGCGAGGCGCAACAGCGTGCGGGCATCCCAGTTGGCGAGGCGGAAACAGCCGTGGGACTCGGTGCGGCCGACCTTTTCCGGATCGGGAGTGCCGTGCATGCCGTAACCCGGACGATCGAGACCGATCCAGGCGACGCCGACGGGATTGTTGGGGCCGGGCGGAATGATGAGCTTCCGGCCGAGTTCCGCGGCTTCGGGCACTTCGGGGAAGACGGCGGGATCGAAGGTATAGTTGGGATCCGGCACGACCACGATGACGTGGAGTTCGCCGACAGGGCGCTTCTCAACGTTGCGGGCGATACTGACCGGGCAGTGCAGAAGGATGCGGCCGGTCTCGTCCACGGCATGCAGGGTTTTCTCGGCGAGGTAAATGTGGATGCGGGCGACGCGGCCCGGGGCGATCACCGCCTCGGCGGAGGGGACAACCAGTTTCGTGCCGGGCATGAGGTTGTCCCAATCCACCGCGGGGTTCAGTTTCCGGAGGAGTTTCGGGTTCGCCCGGAATCGCTCCGCGATCATCTCGAGTGCCGAGCCATAGCGGAGGGCATCAACCTGCGATTTGCCGAGCCAGGTGGTGGGCACCGGACCGGTGGCAGCGAGATCGATGACGTTGAAGACGTAGTCGGTGAGGGCGGGAGCGGTCAGCAGCAGCAGCTCGCGCGTGTTGCGGTCGAGGTCCCCCGTGTCGTCGAGGCCTTCGTTCTTCTGCCAGGCCTTGAGGGCGTTGGCGGACTGGGTGCCGCGGACGCCGTCGATGGAGCCGCAGGAAAATCCGCGGCGGTGCAGCTCCACCTGAGCCGAGAGCCAGTCGGTGATGGGCAGAGGGGTAAATTCAGGCGCATCTGCAGGCGCGGCCGGAGTATCTTCCGGGGCATCGGCGGGCTGCGCCGGGGTGTCCTCGGGACGCAGGGTGGCGGACTCGTCGGTTTGGGCCCGGACGCTGATCGTCAGGAAACAGCAGAGAAGGATAGCGTGGAACCGGGCCATGGGCAGTTAACTTGATTGAGCGGGAGCAAATGAAAATGGAGAAATTGCGGGGACACGACTCGATACGGCATGGGGTGGGGGTCGGCTCCCGTTGCTGGGAGACAGGACCCTCAACCCGACGTGAGGTGCCAAAGACCGCAGAGCTGGCAGCGGTAGGCCGATCGCTGGCGTTCGACCCCTGCCAGCAGGGCGGCGTCGAGGGCGTCGCCTTGGGTGCGGTACCGGCGCTTGCCGGTACACATGCGTTTCCGGGTGTCGGCCGAGGGTTTCTTCATGCCTTGGGCTCAAACCGGCTTTGCGCGCGGTTTTTCCTGACTTGGGCGGCGGGAAAGACCTGTCCGTTCATGGCAATATAGACACCCGGAGCCAGCGACTGGATGGCGCCGACCGCACACCCGAGATTGAAGATGGCGTCGCCCTGACGAAAGCGGGCCGGGACCATCGATCCGGTGAACACGATCACCTTTTCCGTCAGGCCGGCGAGGGTGGCGGCCGTTGCCGTCATGGTGTCGGTGCCATGGGTGATCAAGATCAGGGATTCCGGGGCGGCGGCCACACGGCTGCGGATCAGTGCGCGGTCCGCGTCGGTCATGTCGAGGCTGTCCTTCTGCAGGACGGGTTCGACGATATAGTCGAAGGTCACATTCGCTTCCTTGAGCATCAGACCGACTTGCGGTTCGCCGACGGCATAAGAACTCGCGGCGTCGAAATAGACTTTGTCGATGGTTCCACCGGTGGTGATCACGCGTAGGCGCATGGCGGACGATGCGAGACCGATTCGCCGGGTTCAATGCGCTTCTGGCGATAGGTAAAATCATTTGCAACTGGAGTGAACCCGGGTAGTTTTCCCGTGTCGCTACCCCTTATGAAAGCAGCCGCACTGAGTCTCGTGTTCGTTGTGAGCGCCGTCCCGTTTGCGGTGGCCGGGGAAGTGAGTCCGGGGGATTCCTGGGCGGAGGTCAAAGCGACGCTTGGCACGCCGAAGGGACAGGTCCAGCGGGATGGCCGGCAGATTCTGTATTATGAGCGCGGTTCGGTTGAAATGGTCTCGGGTCAGGTAACGACCGTGTCGCTGCGATCACCCGAGGAACAGGCGGCCCTGATGGCTCGCGAGGAAGTGCAGCGGGCAGAGCGGGAAGCGATTCGTGACCGTCTGAACGCGGAGGGCATCGCGCTGCGGGACCGGAAGCTGGCCGACAGCAATTTTCTGTCTGCACCGCTGGCGTATCAGGTGAGTTTTTGGGAGACGTTTGCGCGCAGCTATCCCGGCGTCCCGTGTGGCGAGCCACTGATTATTGCCCGCATGCGCTACAACGAGCAATTGGCGGAAAAGAGCCGGCGCGAGGCTGAGGCGGAACGTCGGGCAGAGCAGGAGGTGCGGCTGGCGGCGGCCGAACGCGACAATACCGTGTATCCGATCCGCCGCTTCGTCTCCTACCGCGGCCATTTCCATCACTCGCGCGATACCGGATTGGGACCGATCACCTACCACTTTAACGATACTGGACTGACTCCCTACAGCACGCCGGTGGGCAATCCCGCGGGCAGCCTCACGGGGCCGGTGGTTGATGGTCTTTATCAGAATGCGCTGCGAGATGACCCCTATGACCGGGTCGATTCCATGAGGCAGAATGCCAACGAAGGGGAGCGGATGGGACGGAGCGGGGATCGCGGCAGAAGCCGTGGCTGGGACCATCAGCGACGCGATCGGATGTGAGCCCAAGGGCAGGCGGTGGAGGTGACTGCTGCCGGCAATTTGGCGTCGCCAGCGGTCGGCAGATACGGACACTGCGACCGTACGATGCATCCAGAAGAACACCGCAAAATTGCCGAGACCGAAGATCGGATGTGGTACTTTCGCGCGTTGCATCGCCGGCGGATTCACTGGATTGCGAGGCTGGGCCCGGCGGGAGGGCCGCAGGTTCTGGATGCGGGCTGCGGCACGGGTGGATTCATCCGGGCGCTACGGGCCGGCCATCCAAATTGGGAGGTGAGCGGTGTTGATATCTCGCCGGTGGCTTGTGCCATGGCCCGCGAACGGACCGGGAAGACGATCGTGGAAGGATCTCTTCTGGCGTTGCCGTTTGCGGACGGGAGCTTTGATGCGATCAGCACAGGGGACGTGCTTTATCATCTGGCGGAACCGGCTGCGGCCTTGCGTGAATTCGTCCGCTGTCTGAAACCGGGCGGGGTCGTGGTGGTGAACGAACCGGCCTACCGCTGGCTATGGTCGTACCATGATGATGCGGTTGACTCCAAACACCGTTTCACGCGTCCGGAGCTGGTCGCGATGTTTCGGGAGGCCGGCCTGGAGGTCAGGTTTGCCAGTTACGCGAATCTCCTCGCGCTGCCGCTGGTGGTGTTGCGTCGCAAGGTCTTTCCGCCGGCCCGGCCCACTAGCGATGTGCAGTTGTTTCCCGCACCGATCGAAGCGATGTTTTCAGGCATGGCGTGGCTTGAGCACCTCTGGACCAGCCGGGGATGGCCGTTACCGGCGGGGAGCTCGGTGTTTCTGGCGGCGGTGAAGAAGTGACCGGCCAGTGGTCGCACTGGACGGCGAACCGATAGCGACGGACGGCGGTTTGCTCGCCGGAAATCGCCTGATCTACGCAAGAGTACGTATAGGAGAATTTCCGGACATGCAGTAGGATGTGGTTTTATGATGAACCTACTCCCACGACTGAGCCGCCTCTTTCATTTCGGCCTGCTGCTTGCCCTGGTTCTCCGGGTATCCGCCGCCACCGACAAACCGATCTGGACCTGTCCTTTGGGTGAAGACTCGAAGTGGGAAGATCTCACCGGTCTCGGCGTGCTGCTGATCGGGACGGACTCCGCGATCCAATGCATTGATCCCGAGACCGGTAAAGTGCTCTGGAAAAACGCCAACTTCAAGAAGAGCACGTCGATGAACGCGCGGGAGATCGCCGGCACGCCGTACCTGCTGTGCAACCAGTTCTCCGGCATGGCCAGCTCGAAGTCGACCATGACGCTGATCGACTACCTCACCGGCGACGTGGTCTGGACGGCGCCGGAGATCACGGGGCAGTACCTGGGCTCGATTCCGGTCCCGGAGAAGGGTCTGGTCCTTCTGGTGATGAACACCTGGAATGACGGCAAGGGGCAGGAGAGCGGCACCTTCATTTTCGCGCATGACATCAACACCGGCGAACGGAAGTGGGCCACGCTTTTCACCAAGGCCAATGGCATCCCGTTGCACCTGGCGGACAGCTCCAGCACCTTTGTGCCGCGCATGGATCTCTCGGGTTACCACGATCCCGTGGTCGAAGGAGACACGCTTTACCTTGGCTACCTCGGCGTGCACGCGCTGGACCTGAACACCGGCACGATCAAGTGGGGCGTCGAGTTTCCCCAAGGTGACAAGAACCTCAAGCGCACCTATGCGCCGCTCCGCATTGTCGGCGATGTCATCTATGGCGCCGGCGGCGGCAGTGTGTATGCGATCAACAAGGAGACGGGCGCGACGCTTTGGAAGAGCGACCGGATTTCCGAGTATGCCGGCCTCTTCAAGGCGCGCGACAACGCCATCGTGACCCAGATCGAGGTCATCGATGGGAAAATCTACACCCGCTATGGTGGGAACTTCTCCAACGGGAAAACCGTGGTTTTGAAGGAACCCCTGGGTGTGGTCGTGTTGTCCGCCGCGGATGGTCAGCCGATTTATCAGGACAAGAAAATCGACGGTGGCCTGACCAACCTGATGCCGCTGCCGGAAGCCGGGGCCGTGATGTTTGCCGATGGCAAGGAACTTGTCGGGGTTTCCACCGGTGAGACCGTGACCGAGTTGTTCCGGGTGCCGATTGAGTTCAAGCGCAAGATGGGTGGCGGCGATATGGCCAAGATCGGCCTGGGTCTGACCGGTGGCCTGATGGGCACGCTGAAGGCCGTCAATTCCTCCAGCAAAGCCCGCCTCGATGTCCCCGTGGCGATCACGCGCAACGGCAGCCATATCGTGGTGCAGGGCAAGCAGCACTTGCTCGGGTTTGATCCGGTGGCGAAGGCGCAGAAGTGGTCGCTTTACTATGCGGCGCCCAGCGACACCTTTGCCACCATCGCGATGTTTGCCGTGACTCTGGCCGCCTCGGCGCAGGGCAATGCCCAGGTTGCCGCGAGCGGTGGCATCGGCACCAGCGATGGCAATCGAGGGGTGCAAAACATCCAGGGCTCGCTCGACCGCTACAACCGTTACACGGAAACCCGGGCGCGGCTGGCAGGCGGCTCGAAGAGTTCGGGCAACTACACCTACATCGTCACCAAGCTGGGCAAGAGCGGTCTGGGTCTCTACGGGGTCAATCTCTCCAGCGGTGAAACCGACCGCGAACTCCCGCTGGGCACCAAGGATCCGAAGTACCTTGCCGATGAGCAAACGGGCCGGATCTTCTACTTCAAGGGCGGCGACACCATCCAAGCCTACCAGTTTGAGTAAGCCCGGTCGGGACGTTCGCGGCTCGATCGCTCCTCCTTGATGGACGGCAGGCAGGATCCTCGGATCCTGCCTGTTTTTTTGCGCTCTCGAGTGGGCGCGAGGGAGTTGGGCTATTCCGCCAGGGCGCGCAGGTGCTGCAGACTGGTGGCGATGCTCGCCAGAGGGTGAGGCGATTGGTCCTGTTCGACGTGACACTGGGCCACGTTGGTTTCCGCGCAAACCTGCAGGATTGCTTTCAGATGCAGGGAGCCGCGGCCCAGTTCTTGGAAGGCATCGGCCGGGACCACATGCTCGTCCCAGAGGCGTGGGGTGTAGGGCTTGAGATCCTTCAAATGCACCTGGGCCACACGGCCGCTGAGTTTGCGCAGGGTCTGCACGGGGTCCAGCCCGCCGAGGGCGAGCCAGAAGACATCCAGCTCGAACTGGACGAAGCGTGGGTCGAGCTCGCTGACCAGAATCTCCCAGCCGGTGGTCTGGCCGTCATCGAGCGGCGCAAATTCAAAGGCGTGATGATGGTAACAAAGCTGGATGCCGGCATCCCGGCACTGGCGACCAAAGGCATTGGCGCGGGCGGCGTGCGCCTTCATCTGAGCCACCGTCTCCCGGTCGCCTTTGCCGATGTAGCCGAAAACCAGATAGCGGAGGCGGAGCTCGCTCGCCAGGGCCAGATGGGCGGCCAGGGCGTCGGCCCCAGCGGGCGACGGCCGGGTGACAATCTCCGAATCGATGAAGGCCGAGGTGACGCCCAGACCGAGGTCTTTGGCAAGGGGCACGAAATCACGGGCATTGAGCGTGCGCATCAACTCGATTTGCGCATAGCCGGCGGCCTTGATGGCGCGGAGGGTTCCGGGCAGATCCGTGCCGATCTCGTTCCTCAGGGTATAAACCTGCAGGCCGATCTCATTCAGGTAGTGCCGGACGGGATTATCGGATGGCATGGATTGGGGTGGTTAATGGGACTTGGTGCGCGTGCGCTTGCGGTACTGGCCTGGTGACTCTCCGGTCATGCGTTTGAAAACCACGGAAAGGTATTCGATGTGCTCGAAACCCGTCAGGCTGGCGATGTTCTTGAGCGGCAGATCACTCTCGGTGAGGAACTCCTTGACGCGGGCCAGCTGCACCCGCCGGATTTCAGCCTGCGGGGAGCGACCGATGTAGCGCCGGAATTTCTTTTCCAACTGGCTGCGGGAGGCGGACGCATGGGCCACGACTTCATCGACGCTGATCCCCTGGCAGGCATGCTCGCGGATGTAGCTCAGCGCAGCGGTCACGTTTTTGTCACCCACGGCCAAGATGTCAGTGGACAGTCTGGTTACCACGCCGATCGGATCGACCCGGATGTCCAGGTCGGTGATTTTCGTGCCGCGCAGCATTCGGTCGAGCACCTCGGCCGCCTGGTAGCCGGACTGCTGGGCGTTGAGCGCGACGCTGGAAAGGGAAGGATGGGACAACTCGCAGCGCACAACGTCATTGTTGACGCCGAGGAGGGCGATCTCCTCGGGGACATGGAGCCCGGCCTGTTGGGTGGCGGAGATCACCTGAAAGGCGCGGACGTCGACGCAGGCCATGATGGCACACGGGCGCGGCAGCCCGCTCAGCCAGGAGGCGAGGAGTTTGGTCTGGCCGGCATTCCAACCCGGTGTGATCACGCCGGGGTAGGGTACATCGAAGACCTCGCAGCCATGCCCGGCGAGCCGCAGCGCCTCGACAAAGCCATCCCGACGATCACAGGACCAGTCTTCATTGGAAAAGCCGCAGAAGCCGAAATGGCGGAACCCGCGTTCCATGAAATGCTCGGCGCCCTGATGCCCGATGGCGACGTTGTTGGGGCGGATCTTGGGGACTCCGGGAAACAGGGGCGAATCGTTCAAGTCCACCAAGGGAATGCCCAGCTGGGAGCAGGTTTTCACCAAGGTCGGGGTGGTATGACGGCTGATGACGCCCTGCCATTTCTCGCCGCGAAGGAATCCCGGGTCCTTGGCGGCCAGGGCCTCATCGTCCAGAAACGTCGCCCACTGCCGATGGGAGCGCTCGTGTTGCACAATGCCGTGCAGCATCCGGGAGGCTTCCTCGAATCGCATGAGAAAAACGAGCAGGATCTTGGGCCGCATGCGTGAAATCATGCCCATTAGCCCGGGGGAACGCAACTTGGGATGAGGCGGATGAAGCGAATAGCTTTGCATGGGATGGGAAATATTCGTTTTCACTCATCCATGGGCCAAGAGACGGTCAGCTACCTTACGAATTTCACCATTGGAATCATCCTCGCGGGGCTGATGACCCATTACTGGGCAAGGCAAGGGAGATCCCAAGCGATGCAGTACTGGATGATCTCCGCGTGGGTCATGACCCTTGCGGACGTCCTCTTCGCTATCAGACCTGAGTTGCCTTACTGGCTGTCGCGGCTGGCCCCGACGCTACTGGTAACCGTTGGTCATGCCGGGCTTTTCCTGAGCGCAAAGGTGACCTCTCGAAAGCCGCAGCAACGGTCCTTCGTAATCGTCCTGTTCGCAATGCATGCCGCGGCCTTGGTCGCGATCCTACTGAATGAAGAGTGGTCAGGTTGGCGGATGATTTGCAACGGGGTGGTGTGGGCGACTTTCTCATTCGCCTCCTTCTTGGCGCTGCGGCGGGCTCCCGTCATGTATTGGCGGCCAATCGTTTCACCGGCGAATGTGTTTCTGCTTCACGGACTGTTTCACCTTGTGCGGATGGGTTTTGCGCTGGGCTATGCGTTGAATGGACACGATGCGGCGCCGGTGGCACTGCAAGTGTTGGGAGACTTGGAGGTCAGCTTCTTCATGGTCGCCCTCTTTGTGGGGATATTGGTCTCCACCCTCCAGTTACGGCATGAGGAATTGACTCACGCGCACGTCGAGATGCACACGCTGGCTGGCTTGTTGCCGATCTGCGCCTGGTGCAAGAAAGTGAGGGACGACGACGGCTATTGGCGCCAGGTCGAAGACTACTTCGCAAAGAAGAGTCAGATTCAATTCACCCACGGCATCTGTCTCGATTGCTTGCAAACCGAGAAGGAAAGCCTCCCAAAATAGTCCCGAGATCGTGGGGGTGAATGGTCCTTAAGTGTTATATAGCATAATTATGTGCTATTCTCCGCGGTAACTGGTGTGACGAAGGTGACGTTAAGGTGCCTCCTTCTGACGTGCGAGAGCGGTTTGCAGGATTTTTACACCGTAAAATACTAACTGGTAGCTAGTAATATTATCCATTAAGCGGCACTTGCTTTTCGGTCATCGGCGAGCAACTTGGCGGGTGTCGGACGGGATCGGTTCCTGCCCGGCAGTTTATTGAAACAACCTGAACCCCTACGGGGAACGGGTTCTGAAAGCCGCCCCGCGCGGCATAAAAAGGAGACGATACGTCATGTTGACCATCGCCGCCATTGGAGTGGCCTGGTACGTTGCCGTCATGATTTACATCATGGCCGGTAGCGATCGCCGGACCCGCTCCTACAGATAAGAAAACAACGCCGCCCCGGAGATTTCTCCGGGGCGGTTTTTCTTTTGAGGGGTTTGTAAGGGTGCCGGCAGCACTTCGACCGCTTACTGCTCCAGGCGCATGAGCCAATTATCCACGACCTGACGGGCCTCCTGACCTTCGACGAGGAGCTTTCCCTCAGGGCTATAGATCTTGAAATAGGGGAGCGAGCGCAGCTCGTACTGCTCGGCGACCGGCGACTCCCAATCGATGCGGTGGATTTCGGGCCGGTTGATGTCCACTTTCACAACCGCGACGTCGTCACGGCGCCGGTGAAGCTGGTAAAGGGGGTCGGCATAACCGCGGCAGGGCGGGCAGTATTCGCTGGTGAAGTCAAAAACGGTGATCCGTCCTTTGACCAAGAACTGGGAAAGGTCGACTTTCTGACCTTGGGAGATGCGGAGTGGTTTTTCTCCCTTGGTGTCCCTGCCTTGCGCGAAAGTCAGGGGAGCCAGGAAGATTGTACCGAGCGCCATGACCAGAAGCATTTTGATGCGAGACATGCTAGAGACGCAGTTCCACCCCGCGGAATTCGCAATCTTTATATGTCACCGGCCAAAAGGGGACCGGGCTATGCACCCCGCGGCGGTCAAACAAGCGCACTCAGGCGGAATCGGAAGAATCGTCCGTGTTCGCAAAGGGTATCTGCGTCTGGCCGGACTGAGGATTCGGTCGAGAATCCGACTTGGCCTGGCGCTTCAAGCTGCGGGCAGGTTGCGGATTCAGGTCATCGACCATCATGCCCTCGGGCAGCATGGGCGGCTTTGACCCGCCGCTTTGTCTGCGTTTGGCTGTTTCCACCTTCGGCTTTTCCTTCGAGTCGGGTGGATCGTAGAGCGAAGGCGCTTGGCTAGTGAAGAACGAGTACGCCGGCGGAGTCGGACCAAAATGAAACCCGAGCTCGTCCTGATAGCCTTCGATGGCACGCTGAATGGCGTGGATGCAGGTCCAACCGCCGATCATCACTATCAGTAGCAAGCTGGCCGTCAGGTACTGGATGAGATCCATTTTATTGTGAGTGGCGTCAGGTGCAGCGGGATGGACCGCCCCCAATAAATCGCAGTCGGAAAAGATGTCTTACGTTATGCATGCAATGCATTTGCGATAAATAACGAAGGCGACCGCGGTGGTCGCCTTGAGGGAATTTGCTGCCAGGAATTATGTGGGGGAAATAATTCACCAAAACGTGCGCCTGATTTGGGTAACGCGACGATATGAGGTAAAAATAATTTTTGATAGCAAGCATAACAGTCTGAATTCTGGAAAATTGTCCCTCTGGTCTTGGCTGCATGCGTCGAACGAGCGGCGAAGCGTTGTGAGCGGGAAAGACGTTCAGTGTCTTTTCAGAGCCGGGCGGAGATGAATCGAAGCAGATCCGTGCGGCCCGCTTTCGATTGGGAGGAGGTCAGGAAAACCTCAGGGGCCGGGTCGATGCCATCGAGCACGGTCCTCTTGAAGAGAGCCACCTTCGACTCGGTTTGGGCGGAGGACTGCTTGTCAATTTTGGTGAACACGATGGAGAAAGGTACGCCCGTCTCCATTTGCCACTCGATGAAAGCCAGGTCGATGGGCTGGGGCTCGAGACGGGAATCGATGAGGACAAAGACACCGAGCAGATTCTCCCGGCCCTTGATGTAGGCGGCCGCGGCCTCGTTGAACTCGGCCCTTTGGGTTTTGGAAACATGGGCGTAGCCGTAACCGGGGAGATCCACGAGTCGCCAGTTCAGGTTGATCGTGTAGAAATTCATCAGGCGGGTTTTTCCGGGCAAGTCCGAGACCCGGGCCAGATCCCGTTTCTCCGCGAGCATGTTGAGGAGGGAGGACTTCCCGACGTTGGAGCGACCAATGAAGGCGAATTCGGGCAAAGCCAGCCGCGGGGCCGTCGCAAGCGTCGGCGCACTGGTTTCGAATACGGCGGATTTGATCTTCATGCGGCGGATTGGGGCGATTCAGGGGCGGCTTGGCGACGTTTTGTTTCAGCTCCGGTTCCTAGGGAGATAAACGCCGCCAGGGCACGAAAAAGCCGCCGGAGAAATGCCGGCGGCTATGGAAGAGGATTCGCTGATGGGAATCAGGCTGCTTTGCGACGGAATAGGGCGAGGGAAACCAAGCCAAGTCCGAGCAGGATAGCCGTCATGCCGGCGTCGGGAACTTGCGGAGGAGGATTGCCCGTAAGGACCGCTTTTTGGCTGCCGCCGTTATCGAGGGATTGAATGTGCAGACCGATTTTGAATGTTCCGTTGTTAATGGAATCGATAATGTCAGCCAGGACCTTCCCAGAGTAGAGCGAGTATTGGACTCCCAAGGTTTCACCGTTGCTCATGCCGTTGGAAACTCCACCTGCACTTGTCCGCTCAACACCGTAGATTTGCGCGAAGCCACCGGCACCGAGAGCAGGAGGACTGCCCGCAATGAAGGAAACCCCAGCGCCGTTGAAAAGTGTCGGGGATCCGGTAAGGAATCCTGAGTTGCTCCCGCCAAAACCGATCGCGGTGATGATGCCGGCGTCGCCAGCGTCAAAAGTGAAATTGAAGCGCACGGTACCCGCGGTGCCGTTGATGACATCGACGTGAATCTGGTCGGCCGCGTTGTTTGCGGCGCTCACTCCCGTGATGTCGGTGAAATTGAAGCTGGTGGCGCTAGCCGTCGAGGTTGCGATCAGGATCGTGGCAATGCCCCAAGCAAGGGAGTAGGTGCGTAGGAGTGAGCGGATTTTCATGGAGAAATAGTTACTGTTCATCATAGCTATTTAGGTGCCAGTATGATTTTGATATATGCAAAATCCTTATCTGGATAGTTTTGAGTTTTTAATAATAAATTCAATTCCTGTGGAAAACGGCGTTTTGACAAGAATTGCGTCGCTGGAGTAGGGTCAAAATACCCTAGGACGGAAATGGCAATGAGACGGTCCTGGAGGCGGAGGCACGGTACCAAACAAACGGTCGCGCAGGCAGCTGTCGTTGGGCTGGAATACGCCTGCTTGATGAACCGGGTTCACCGCAGGCTCCAAAACCGCGGTCGTGAGGGCGCCAGTTGCTATTTGCGGGGTGGGCCGCGAGGCCTTTAAGCACCGGTACGACGTCAGGTGATCCAGCTCAATTGCTGTCTGACTTGAGGCTAGTAGGCGATTCGATGGGAGAAATGCCAATTGATGCGCAGTGCTGCTCGTAACCTGACGTATAGTGGTGGCATGAATCCTCCGTTCCATGGAGGGGCTTCCCGGTTTCCGGCGCGGATGCGCTGGTTTCTCGGGGTCGCGTGGCTCCTGATCCTGAGCAAATGCGTGCTGGTCGACTGGGCCATACGCCATTGGCAGGTGCCGTTCAATTCGGCATGGATCATCGCCCCCACGTTGATGTTCGCCGCACTCGCGACCGCCCTCTGGCTCGCGCCGCACGACGAATGAGCTCCGTCTGACTGTTTCGCTTCCGCCCTTGGCACCGGGGATGCGCTGGTTGTGCGCGTCAAAATATTCGGTGATCGAGCAGAAATTTCCTTGCTGGGAATGGAAAAGTGGCGATGGGTTTGGGGATTCCGGTGCAGGTCGTCAGATGCATGTTCAGGATCGTGATTTGAGTCAGGCTTCGAGTAAGCGACAGGGTCCGCGTTAGCGACACTTCTACGAGATAGCAGGTCAGGCAACGTCAGGGACAGCGCCAACTACTGGCAACGGTTCGTCTTTATCCCGGCATCACGGCCGGTCGGGCCGCCTCGCGTCGCTGGAAACCATTCCGGCTTCGTGGTCACCACAACCCTCAAACCAGGAGAAAAACGCCATGAACTTCCACCAATTGATCCGGCAACGCGAAGTCCTGCTGCAGCAGGCGCGTCTGGCCAATATGGCCTACGCCTATCACCACCTTTGTGCGCACGCTGAGCGGATCGCGAATGCGCGCCTGCAGGGACTGGTCGAACTCCGACCCTGCGATCCGATCGCCGGACAACCCTGGCCCCGGCTGGTCGCTCTCGAGGGCAGCCAGTCGGTGATCGAGGAATATTTTGTCGACGAGCAGCTCGGTGAGCTGGCGGATATTCTGGGGTTTCTCGGGGAGGGAATTCCCGAGGACGGACTGCGTTTCCGTCTGGAAGAACTGGGGGCCTGGCTTTTGCCGGTGATCCGTCGTGAGTTGGCGTCGGCAGGGGTGGTCCTCGCGGACGGCGAGACCTCCTTTCATGATAGGGGGCGGCAGCAGGCCTAAACCGCCTACTTAGGGCCAAGGTGGCCTCAACCGGTGATCCCGGTGGAGGCTTTGGCCTGACCTCCCGCCTGTGCAGGCTGCTTCTTCGCCACCATGTAGGGCAAACAGGCCAGACAGATCAGCCCGGCACACGAATCCATGACCAACGTCGTGGGGTAGCCCCATCTCTCGATGGCAACGCCCTGCCAGGTCGCCGAGTATGCTGTCACCAGGTTCGACATCGCCATGTAGGCGGTGAATTGCGTCGCGGCCACCGCCGGGGTCGTGATGTCCATGAAGAGCGCCGTGCGCGTGCCGTACATCAGGCCGTTGAACACCGCGTAGGTCATGCAGGCCGTCCAGAAACAGGTGACCAAAACCCCAGGCGGAACCGGGCGATTGGGTAGCTTCACATCCACCGGCAGGATCCAGCCGTGTCGTGACATGTACCACGCCAGGCACAGACCCGGGATCACCGTGCAGCTGATGTACAGGGTCAGCATCCGACGGCGGCCAAATTTGTCCGAGAGCCAGCCGCCGGCCACACAGCCAAACGCCGACAGCACCGTGGTGACAACGTTGAGCTGGGCGATTTTCTGATCCGGCAGGCCGAGTTCCACGGCGAGATTGGATTGGAGGGCCAGACTCAGCGCATAGGCCCCGGGAGGGAGGAGCGCGAAAATCACGCCGACCCAAGCCGCCCGGGATCCGATGAATGCCTGGAACGCATCGCGGCCGAACTGCAGGATTTCCCGGCCGGCGGCGGTGACGGCCGAGCCTTGGATCGGTGGCTTGGGCGGTCCCTTGGCCTCGCTCAGCGGCAGCGCCACGAAGACCGTCACAGCAAGCACCACCGCACTCACGAAAACGAAGGTCGCCGGCAGCCCGGTGTAGGGGATGAGGAAGAGCACGCCGGCTCCGCCGATCGTCTGTCCCAAGTAGGCACCGCCAAACATCAGGCCGTTGGCGAGGCCCCGTTCCTTTTCGGTCAGCACGTTACAGGCCAGCGCATCGATCGCGACGTCCTGTGTCGCGCCAAAGCAATTATGCAGGAGGATGATGAAGGTGAACAATTTCACCTCGGTGGTGAAGTTGACCGGGAGGGCGGCCATCAGGGACAGCACCATCATTACCTGCATGGCGACGATCCACACGCGGCGCCGGCCGAATCGGTCCGAAGACAGCACGTCGACAAAGGGCCCCATCACCCATTTGAAGGCCCATGGCAAATAAAGGGATCCGACGAACGCGCCGATCTCGGTCGGGCCGAGTCCCTGGCGACGCATCTGGGTGGCGATCGCGGTGGCTGTGAAGCCGAGCGGGATGCCTTCGGTCAGGTAGAGGGAGAAGAACGCAAACAGTCGGCCGTTCTTCGTGGCGAGGAGGTTGGGAAGTCTCAAGGCGATCCCCGGCAGTTTGCGCCGGCGGTTCGGCGGCACAAGGCCGGATTCGGACCCCCGCCGGCGATGCCGATGAGAATCAGCCGGCGCTGCGCACGGCCCAACGCAGCTTGGCCGACGTGCTGCGCGGATTCGCGCGGCGTTCCTCGGGGCCGGCGCGACCGACCTCCTCGTTGCAGGCTGAGTAGATCCCGTGGCGAACGCCTTCGCGGAAGGCGTGCTTCACACGACGGTCCTCGCCGGAATGGAACGTGAGGATGGCCACGCGGCCGCCCGAATTAAGGCATTGGGGCAGCTGGCGAAGGAAGAGGTCGAGCACCCCAAACTCGTCGTTTACCGCGATACGCAGGGCTTGGAACACCCGGCGAACAGAGTCGTTGACCGTCTCGGCATCCAGTCTGGGCATGGCTTCCAGCAGGATCTCGCGTATCGATTCGGCCAGCTGGACGGTGCGCGTGAAAGGCATGACTTCGCGCCGCTTGACCAGCCCGCCTGCGAGCAAGATAGCGTGCGGCTCGTCAGCATTGGCGGTAAGGATCTCGGCCAGATCCGCCGGGGAAACGCGCGCCAGCCATTCCGCCGCAGAGGGCGGTCGTGCTGGATTCAGCCGGAGATCGAGAAGACTGTCCGTCTTGAAGGTGAAGCCCCGCGCCGGATCATCGAGTTGCATCGAGGAAACTCCGAGATCGGCGAGAATGGCGTCCGCGCCAGCCAGACCCAGTCCCGCCAGGACTTTCGGCAGACCGGCAAAGTTCGAGCGCACGGCGACAAAAACCTCCTCGGACCAGCCGGCGGCGCGGAGGCGGGCGGTGGTTTTGGGGTGTTCGATCGGGTCGACATCCAGACCGATCAGGCGGCCCCCGGGTTGCAACCGGGGCAGGATTTCCTGCGAGTGCCCGCCATAGCCGAGCGTGCAATCGACGACGGTGTCACCGGGTTTCACCGCGAGGAGTTCAAGAATCTCGGTGACCATGATCGGGCGGTGGCTGCCGGCCGGGGTCTTGCCGGAAGCGATCACCTTGGCCACATCCCCGGCATAGCGGGCGGGATCGTGTTCCTTGTACTTTTCCTCAAACCGCCGGGGGTTCTTGCCCTTGTAGCGGGGGCGACGCTTGTGCACGACCTCGGAGTTGGCTGGGGTCGGCAACGGCGAAGGCTGCTGGGATTCGGGCGAAGGCTGGCTCACCCCGCCGTGATGCCCGAACCAGCCGGGAGAAACAAGGGTTAGATCGCGGTCGCGTTGGCGGCCTGGTTGGCGGTCAACGCGGCGGATTGCAGGATCTGCAGGGCCTCCTGGTAGTCCGTGGAGTCCAATTCATCATAGTAGATCGTGCAATGGATGAGCACTTTCCGACCGAGGAGGACGCTGACGACCGTCGCGATCCGGTACTCGCCCGGCGGCACCGGCTTGCCGATCAGGGACGGATCCACGTTGGTCATCGCCAGAGCGATGCCATTCGAGATTTTTAGCGTGCTGACGGGAGGCGGGTTGCTGACATCAGTCAGATAGGGCGACGCCGACATCCGGTTGAAGCGCTTGAGTGAATCGAAGTCCGTAACGATCGATCCCGGAATGTCGTTCGGCATGATCGAGAGCATGATCGTGGCGTTGCGTCCGTCTTTCGGCACGTACTTGAGCGTGTGCAACAGTTTCGCGCTGGCGCCGGGTTCCTGTCCGCTCTCGCATTCCCATGCTGGGTGGCAGGTGATGGTCACATCCTGACCAAGCCGGTCGGCATGGGCGATGACACTGGTCAACAGGAGAGACACGAGCAGGGTGAGTCGTTTCATACGGGGCCGGGGTAGGGAAAACAGGCAATGAGAAAGGACGGTCCCGGCTCGCGTGGCAAAAAGAATCAGCTGCGTGCGTCGGGCAAACGCCAAGCTCCCTTGCTCCTATCCTCGATTGATGCGCCGTCCGGCCTGGTCGAGCGTGCGAAGACACAAGGCCTCTCCTCGCTGAAAATCACGGCAGGTTTGCGGTCTCTGCTCATAAATGGTGCAGAGCCGGGTCACCCGGTCCAGGGCCACGCAGGCGCCGTCACTCTGCTGGTCCATGCAGGCGACGCCATTGCGATCGGCGACCAAGTGGGCGGGCACGATGTCTGACGCACGAAGTTCGACCACGAGATGACAGCACAAGCCGCAACCGGCACAGGCGGGGAGATGATCTGCAGGATCGGACATCGCCCGAGGATGCACAAGCGATGGGGCGTGGCGATGGGCGAATGGCCGGCGGGTGATTCGCCGGCATTGTGACGAAAGTCGTAACAATGCCGCGCTTGTCGAGGGAGCGCGGGTGCGCACGCTCTGATGGAATGTTGATCTATTTAATCAGGCACGCCCATGCCCTCGCCGGGGAAGACGATGCGGCGAGACCACTGAGTCCCAAGGGCAAACGGCAAATCCGGATCATGACCCGGTTTCTGCAGAAAAGCGGCCGGCTGAAAACCAGCGAATTCTGGCACAGTCCGCTGGTGCGCGCCAAGGATACGGCGAATCGCCTCGCCGAAGGACTGCATTGCAGGGCTTCCCTGACAGAGAAGTCCGGGATGGAACCCGCCTCGGATCCAACTGAATTGGTGAAGCGCTTGGCGAAGCAGCGTCGCCCGGTCGCCATTGTGGGGCATGAGCCCCACCTCAGCACTCTGGCCACCCTCCTCCTGCTGGGACGGGCGGAGCAACCCTTTTTGGTACTGAAGAAATGCTCGATCACCGCGCTTGAGCGAAAGGCGGGACGCTGGCGGTTGCGTTGGCAAATCTCGCCCAAGGACGTGAGTCGCTCCCTGGCGGAGAAGGATTGAGTCGGCTACGCCGTAATCGCCGGGCATACCCAAAGCCGCCTCTGCGGTTCATCCGGAGCGTCGGCTCAACGGTTGCGAGCTGTGAAACCGATCAGGGATAGCCGGAACCCACTCAGGCCGACGGTGCGGCCGGCGGCGGGGTGCTTTTTTCGCGACTCAGCCGCGCCTTGCGGTCGGATAGTTTTTTCAACGCGGCAAGGGTGCCCAAGGCCCCGAGCGACCAATAGCTGGGCGCGCCGCCGCCACCGCCGCCCGAACTGGCTGTCGCCGGAGCTGGAGCCGGTGCAGGTGTCGGCGTAGGGGTCGGGGTGGGTGTAGGTGTTGGGGTCGGAGTTGGCGTCGGAGTGGGGGTCGGGGTAGGTGTCGGCGTGGGCACCGTGGCCGCGCCGATGATCCCGAGGGGCTCGCGACCACCGAAGCGGCTGCTGAAGGCAGGCAGCACGTACTCCAGATCGCTGGCGCTGAGTCCAAACCAAGTGAGAAGGTCGCGCGCGTACTCGTCCACCGCCACGCCGGGAATGAGCCGGCCCTGACCGGTGTCGATCGCGGCGAGGTTCTGGAAGTCCGGGAAGTAACCTTGGTCACGGTTGCCGAAAACCTGGCCACCCTTCACCGCTCCGCCCATGACCAGATGGTTGCCGCCCCAGGCGTGGTCCGAGCCGTTGCCGTTGGACGTGAGGGTGCGGCCGAAGTCCGAGGCGGAGAACAGGGTGACTTTGTCCTGCAGCCCGAACTGCCCCAGCGAGTCCCAGAAATAACTCAGTGCCTGGCTGACGGTGCGCAGCATGGTGAGCTGGTTGTTGACCACCTCGTCGTGGTGGTCCCACCCGCCGAGCTGGACAAAGAAGACCTGCCGGCGCGCGCCGAGTTTGCCGGCGGCGGACGCGGTGCGGGCGATCATGCCGAGATTGGCGGCTAGACTGTTGCCGGTCGGCGCGGCGTTGGCCAGGGTGACGCCGGTGAGGGCCGAGGTGAATTCGTAATAGGAATCAACCGCATCACGGGTGGAGTCGGCGAAGGTCTGCTCGAAGAGGTTGCGGTAGCTGGCGTCGAGCATGCTGTTGTCGGCCTTCGTGCGGACCGCGGTGAGGTTGTTGCTCGAAGTCGGATTGTAGCCCGTGAGCGCGGTCGCGCCGTTGGAGCCAATCGTGTAGGAAAAGGCCTGCTGGCCGGTCAGGAAGACATTCTGTCCGGAGAGGGAGATGTTCATCGACACCAGGCTCGGGGCGTTGAGCGAGCGGATGATGTCGGCCGCCCGGCCACCCCAGCCGATGGCCGTGCGGGAGTCGGGCATGCAGGTCTGCCACTGCTTGATCTGGTCGGAGTGCGAGTAGAGGGAGACCGGCCGGTAGCGGTTGGCCTTGTAATCGGCGAGGGTCGTCGGGCGCACGAGTGAACCGACATTCGCGACGAAAGACAGCCGGCCGAGGTTGAAGAGATCGCGCACCTCGGTCATCGACGGGTGGATGCCCATGAGGCGGCCGCCGAGATTGCCCGGAGTCACCTGGAGCAGCGAGTCGCGGGCGAGGGCGAGGTTGCCGCGGACCGCGGCATACGCGTTGTACTCGGCCGGCGTCGCCGGGACGAGCATGTTGAACGAGTCGTTGCCACCGGCGAGGAACAGGCAGACGAGGGCCTTGTAGTCGCCGCCTCCCGACACGGTCTGGGCGGCCAGGGAGTTGGCCAGGCGCAGGCTCAGCAGGGTGGAGAAAAGCGCGGTGGTCCCGACGCCGGCGCAGCTGGCCTGGCCGATGAATTGGCGACGCGTGAGCTGGGGATCGGGGGCTTTCAAGATGGGAATTAGTTGAGGACCGCGAAGTCGGGTGAAATGGCGACAAGGTAAACGGCCAGTCGCGCGCGGGTCTGGTTAAGGTTGCTGCCGCTGGGGACCATGGCCTGGGTGACATCGTTGACGGCCTTCAGGATCGCTGCCCGGCTTTCCGCACTCAGGGTGCCGTGGGTCAGGAGGAGATCGAGATTATCGATCAGGGCCGAGGGAGTCGCGGCCAGTGTCTCCTGTTCGGCCAGGTTGAGATGAAAGCGGCTGGCGCCGGTTTGGGTGAGATTGTAGATGGCGTTTGGCAGCGTGACGGCGAAAACGGCGTTGAGGATCTGGAATTCCGGACCCACGAGGCCGACATCGCCGATCGGACCGGGAGGCTGGTAATCGGGTGAGTAGAAGTTGAAGACCGAGGGAGCGCTCATCGGGTAGTGCCCGATCGTGTTCTGGGTGATGGTGGAACCGAAATCATAGGGCAACGTGCCATCGTCCACCGTGAAGCGGAACGCCCTGAGCAGATTCGTGACGCGGAGAAAGGGCTCCCGCAAACGGCCATGCTCGGGATCGGTGATGAACACGGTGCTACGCGCTTCGGAATCCAGCAAAATGGCCCGCACGACTGCGAGCAGGTCGCCCCGCACGCCCTGACCGTTGTTGGCGAACACCGCCGAGACGCGGCCCACGTACCCGGCGGACGGGTTGGAGGTGACGAGGCGCTGGATCAGCTGCCGCGAGATGAACGGAGCGCAGCTGGGATGGTCGATCAGGTTGTCGATGGCATCCTCCACGTCCTGCAGGCCTGTCTGGTTGGCCGGGAGGTCGGGTTTGCGCGCCCCATGATAGATCAGGAGTTTCTTGGCGCCGACATCGTGTTGGCCTTCCCACATCCGCATCGGGTTGGTGTAGTCGGCGGTAGCCGAGGGGAAATCGGTGCGGCCCGTGCCGGTACCGGTGTTGTTGGTACTGGCATCGGTGAAGCCGGTGAAGACGCGCGCAAACTCGGTGATGTTGTCGTTGGTGTAGGTCTCGAGCGGCCGGCCGTTGCCGTCGGCGATGAAGCCACCATCAGGAGTCAGATAATAGAGACCGATGGTGAACAACTGCATGACCTCGCGCGCGTAGTTTTCATCGGGACGCGTGCCCGTGGTCGCGTTGGCCTTGCGGTTTTTATAGTGACTGAGATAGCGCCCCATCATGGGGTGGCTGGTGACCTCCAGCATGAGGGTGCGGTAACTGCCGAGGGCATTGCGGGCCAGCATGTCGTAGTAGCTGCTGGAGCCATCGCGGCCGTTGGCGACGTTGGAATCGACGTCGGAGATGACCAGAATCTGGCTGAGGGCGTAGGCGACCCGCTGACGGAGTTGGTCGGGCGCGGTCAGCATCACCTGGTTGCGCGCCCGGCGGTTGGTGCTGGTGTCGCTGGTGGTGATCAGTCCCGCGGAGCGGGCCGCCTCGAGCAGGCTGACCGCAGACGTCACGGGCTTGGCGGCCTGGGCGTTGATCCACGCGCTGAAGTCATTGTTCAGCGTACGCAGCTCGGTGATCGCCTCGGGGGTGGGACCGAAAGTGGCCTGCGCGAGAAAACGCGAGGCGAGCTGGTCGCTGGACAGACTGGCGTTCGGCGAGACAGGCGCCGAGAGGGCGGCCGCCGGCCACTGACAAACGAGGAGGGTGAGAAACGCCGCGGAGAGGTATCTGGCCACGGGCTGCACAAAAGTGGGAGCGTGCTGCGTCAGCAAGGACCCAGATGGCAAGGATTGGTAAAAGCAATCCGGCTAATGGCCGAGGCGATCGCCATCCGAACGGGATGGCTCGTCCGGCTAACCTATCTTCTGCCGAACGTGCGGTGTTTAAAGCCGGTCCAGGAAACCGGGACCACGTTGCTTCTGTTCCGCCTCTAGCTGGCGGCGGGTGGCCGCCATATTGTCAATGAGGTTGGGGTAGCGACGTCCGGCCTTCTTGGCATTGGCTCGCGCCCAGGCGATGCTTTCGGGGGTCAGCTTGGTTTTGTTGGCCGGCTTCGGGGTCGGCTTTTCCCAGGGTTTGGACATGGCGGATGCAGGGACGATCACGAGTTCCGGTCTGTGAGACAAGGCCGGATCGTGGCCGCGGCACGGCGCATTTATTGGTGAAGATTCACTGTCGGCCTACCCGGTTGCTCTGAACAATCACGGAAGGCAGGAAATGAGATTGGCGGGGGCCGATGGGGTTGGCAGCTTGCGTCATGGGTGAATCCTCACGTTATGCCGACGAAATCGTGGTATCCTGGCCGGAGTTGCACCGGGATGCCCGCCACCTCTCGCAACTGCTGCATGGCCTCGGGACCTGGGCTGGCATCATTGCGGTCACCCGCGGTGGTCTGGTGCCCGCGGCGCTCGTGGCGCGCGAGCTGGAGATCCGTCTGATCGACACCATCTGCGTGTCGAGCTACGCGGCGGGCGGCGGGGGTCCGGCCCAGCAGCAGAGCGGGGTGAACGTGCTCAAAGGAGTGCCGGGCGACGGTTCCGGCTACCTGCTGATCGACGACCTCGTCGACACGGGGCGCACCGCGCAGGTCGTGCGGCAGCTGCTGCCCAAGGCCCACTTTGCCACGCTTTACGCCAAGCCAGCCGGCCGACCCTTCGTGGACACCTGCGTGAAGGAGTTCAAGCAGGACAAGTGGATCTTCTTCCCGTGGGACATCGACTATCAGTTCGTGAAACCGATCAAGGATGGCGGCCGGGCTCGTGGAGTTTAACAAACACGCCGTGTAGAATGGCGGAGCGTTGGTGTCGGCAGAAGGCGGTATTATCGAAAAACAATAAATCTAGGCTTGACGGGTCGCATCGTGGATTTATTGATAAACAATAAATCCACAATTGATCCCATGAAACTATTCACGAATCTACCCGGGAGCCTTCGCTTCCTTTTCGGTGTCCTGCGTGCCCTCACGGTCTTCATCGCCATGGTGTGGTCTCTCATGATGCTTACCGGATTATTGCCCGGCAGCGGCCGTCGCGACGGGTCCAAGCTGATGGTCGCTTTGGGCGAAGTCATTTTCCGAAACGATCCCGCGGTCGTGACACTGGTGCCGGACCAAGGCAAGGCAGGCGCGATCGAGGTGTCCTCGTGGCAAGGGAGCCTGAAACTGGATCTGTTCAGCAAGGACGCGCAGTTGGTCTCGGCGATTCGTTGGACCCTGCTGCCAAGTATGGCGGTCATTCTTGTCTTCACGTGGCTTCTCTTCACCGCTCTGCGCAACATCTGCGCAAACATCGAAAAAGGAGAAGTCTTCTCCGAGAAAAACCTCCGGCTGGTGCGGAGCGTCGGGGTGATTCTGATTGGCGGAAGCGTGGCGGCGGCCTTGACGCGCTTCTGGGCATCCTGGGTGATGGACGCTTACCTCAACCAGCACGTGACGCTTCAGGGAACGCAAACCGGGCAACCCATCATGGGGCTGGCAGGGGTGTTGCACTTCAACCTGCCGTCAGAGTTGTTTTCAACCTCGAGCGGCCTGATCACGGGTCTGCTCGTGCTCGTGATCGCCGAGGCATTCCGTCAGGGCTTGAATCTTAAGAACGAAAACGATCTCACCGTCTGAACCATGCCCATCCAACTCAATCTCGATCGCGTGATGGCTGAGCGGGGCATCAGCCTCACGGAACTCGCGCAGCGCGTGGACCTTACGCTGGCCAATCTTTCCATCCTGAAAACCAACAAGGCCAAGGCCGTGCGCTTCAGCACGCTCGAGGCGCTCTGCCGGGAGTTGAAATGTCAGCCGGGCGACCTGTTGGAGTTCGTGAAGGAAAAATGACCGGCTGTGCGGAACGTCGCCCGAAGATCAGATGTTGCATCCATCGCCCTAATTAAGGCGTATCAGGTTCAATGAAATCGCTGTACGCCTTTATCGGAGTTACCCTTTCCTTGGCCGCACTGAGCGGCTCGCTTCAGGCGCAGGCGCCCGAGACCGCACCCAGCTGGCGGGTGGGGGTGGGCGGAGGGTCCCTTTGGGCGCCGGCCTTTCCGGGCTCCAAGGATTACCAGCTAATGGTGGTGCCCGACATCCGTGTCGCGTATGGCGACACTTTCTTCGCCTCCGTCGATCAGGGCGTCGGTTACAATTTTCGCGGCGAACTCGGCTGGGTGGCCGGACCACTCCTCAAGCTGGACTTTGGCCGCAACGCCGACGGCAAGAGCGCCTTCCGGGTGGCGGGCAGTCGCTCCCAGGCCCTCGTGGGCTTCGCCGACATCGACAGCACATTGCAAGCCGGTGGCTTCGTCGGCGGGCGTTGGGGGGATTGGCAGGCGCGTTTGGAATTGCTCCAGGGCCTGAACGGTCATGAGGGTTTCACTGGTTCGCTCAATCTGGACTACAACGTGGTCATGCTTTCGGCGGAAGGCCGGCGCGGTCCGCCGACGATTCTCTCCACCGGGCCTCGCTTGCTGTGGGGTGATGCTGGTTACAACGATGCGTATTTCGGCATTTCGTCCGCTGCCTCACTCGGGTCCGGTCTGCCCAGCTACAAGGCAGGGGCGGGTTTGGTCTCAGCCGGCTGGTCGTTCTCCTATGTTCGCCCGCTGGGGCCTCAGCTGACCCTGATCGGCATCGGTGGCTACGATCGGCTGATGGGCGACGCGGCGGACTCACCGTTGGTGCAGAAGCGCGGCAGTGAGAATCAATTCACCGTCGGCCTGTTCCTGAGCTGGGCACTGTAGGTCTCGGCTGCAGTCAATTGCGGCTGACGTCCAGGCGGACGGATTGCGGCAGGCGCAGTCCGCCGGTTGACAATGCCATCCGGCGATTTCAGCCTGCGAATCCAGCAACGTTCTCGTCGGCGAGCGGAACCTGGGACGGTGACCTGTCGAAGGCTGCCGTCCCGTCTCTTCCCTGACGCAAGCATCAAGCCTCCGTACCCCTCGATGAAATCCCTCTCCGTTTGGCTGTTCTCAAGTTTGGTGGTTCTGCTCACGGCCTCGGCCCAGATTGCGGCGCCGCTGCCGCGTCCCAACATCATTCTCATTCTGGCCGACGATCTCGGCTACGGGGAACTCGGCTCGTACGGACAGAAACTTGTCCCGACGCCCAACCTTGATCGGATGGCAGCCGAGGGCATGCGCTTCACGCAGTTTTATGCCGGTTCCACCGTGTGCGCGCCCTCGCGCAGTGTGCTGATGACGGGCCAGCACATGGGCCACACCCGCGTCCGTGGCAACGCCTCGACGGGGGGCGCAAAGGGTGCGATCAACTACGCCAGTCAGACCCTCGGCGCCGACGACGTGACGGTCGCCACCGTCTTGCAGCGCGCCGGGTATGCGACCGCACTCGTCGGCAAGTGGGGGCTCGGGGAGGCGGACAGCTCGGGGGCGCCCTGGCTGCATGGTTTTGATTATTTCTTCGGCTTCCTCAATCAGACGCATGCGCACAATCATTTTCCGGACTTTCTCTGGCGCAACCGCGAGCGGGTCGAACTGCCCAACGACCGCGTGCCGGTTGGACCGATCCCCGGAGTGGGTTACGCGACCCGCCGGTTGCGATTTGCCGATGATGCCTTCTTTGACGAGGCCGAGTCGTTCATCGCCCGGGCCCACGACAAGCCTTTCTTCCTCGAACTCGCGCTCACGATTCCCCACGCCAACAACGAGCGTTCGCGCGTCCTGGGGGACGGCATGGAAGTGCCCGGTTATGGGGCGTATGCCGGCCGCGACTGGCCGGACAATGAGAAGGGGCACGCTGCCATGAATGAGCTGCTGGACCGCCGCGTCGGCCAGCTGCTCGACCTGTTGGCGAAGCACGGACTCGATGAGCAGACTCTCGTGATGTTCACGAGCGACAACGGTCCGCATCAGGAGGGCGGTGGTGACTATGATCCGGAGTTCATGGATTCAAACGGTCCTTTGCGGGGCATCAAACGCGACCTCACCGACGGAGGGATCCGCGTGCCGCTGATTGCCCGCTGGCTCGGGCGCATCCCGGCCGGAACGGTATCGGGGCACGTGGCGTATTTTGGTGACTTCATGGCGACCTGGGCGGAGCTCGCCCGGGCGACGATGCCCGGGAACGTTGACAGCATAAGTTTCGTGCCAGCGTTACTGGGTCGGACGGCGCAGCCGGTACACCCCTATCTCTATTGGGAGTTCTACGAGAAAGGTGTCACGCAGGCGGTGCTGCTCGACGGCCGGTGGAAGGCGATCCGCCCGCGGGATGCGACGGCAATCTCGCTCTACGATCTTCAGTCCGACCCCTCTGAAACGATAGACGTCGCCGCTGAACAGACCGCCATCGTCGAACGGGCGGTGGCGCTCATGCGTTCGGCGCACGTGCCCAACGAGCATTGGCAGATCCCCTCGCTCGCGCTTCCGGAAACCGGGAAGGTTCATTGAGGAATCACCGGCGCGCCGGAGACTGCGCTGACAATCATCAGCGTAATCTGTAATAGTCGGGAGCACGATGCCGTCGTAAACTGCGTGCATCATGAATCAGTCCTATCGTGCCGCCGGGAAGCCGATCCGTTGTCTTCATTGCGACAGTCAGCAGTTCGAGAGCCGAAAGCTCCTGCTGAACACGCGGGGAGCGACCTTCTTCAATTTTGATTGGTTGAATCGCCAGGCCACGGCCTTGACGTGCGTGCGCTGCGGGCGCATCGAGTGGTTCGCGATCGAACCTCAGGCCGGGGCGTAACCAGCCGGCGCTCCAGGCCCAACCATGGGTGGCCGCAGAGGGATGCGGGCGAGCTGGCGGCCGGGAGCGAATCCCGCGGTGCCTGATTGGATGCGACGCACCTCCACGTGGTCGGCGAAGACATCCACCAGATTGCCGCCGAGCGGACGGAAAAAGGAGCCGGTGTTGATGACGGTCGGGCCGGAGCCATGCCGCCACACGCCCGGGAAATGCACGTGGCCCATCACGACCACCTGGGCACCGGGACGCTGCTCCCGGGCGAAGGCGGTGGCGGCGGCCGGCAGGTCGCGCCAGCACCGCATCATTGCCAGCGGTTGCCGGGGCGGAAAGAAGGTGTGCCAGGCCCAGGCAAGATGCGCCCCCCAGGTGCGCGTAGTACGGTCCGGCAAATCGGTCTCCTCCCTCGCCACCTCGCGCGCGATACGGTAGCGTACGGCCAGCTGGCGGTAGTCCCCGTAGCCAGCGGCCCGCTTCGCTGCGATCAAGGCCTTGATCTGTGGTGCATGCCGGGCCCACGGAGTGAAGTCGTCGAAGCAGATGTCACCGTGGGTCACCCAGATGCGACCGGAGGCCGTCATGAGCTCATGGGTATCGCTGATAACGGGGTCGTGATTGCCCGTGATGAACACCACCTCGGGAACACGTTGGCGGAAAAATTCTTTCAGCTCGTCGAACTCGGACGACGTCACACCGCGGCGCATTTCACAGGTGTCGCCGTTCAGCACCAGCGTTTGCACCCCGACCAGCAACGGGGCCAACTGCCGCAGATCGCGCACCCGGGTGCGGGCGTCGAAGAGATGCAGGTCGGACAGGATGCGCAGCATGGATCCATCCAAGCACGCCCCCGGGTTCGCGCAACCACCGAGCCGGCGCGAACCGTGGTCGGTTGACTCGACACGCCTTCCAGCAAACGCGTCCAGATTCTCCGGTCCACCAACATCACCTGTGCGGGCCTGGCTCGGCAGCGAAGCGGGCGGATCGTCCAAACAAAAGGCGGGGTCATTGACCCCGCCTGGTGGCGATTCATGGAGGCCGGGGCTCAGTCCTTCTTCTTCATGTCCTCTTCCTTGGCCGCGACGACGTCCTTCAGCCAGGTCATGAGGACTTCCTTGGAACCGTTGGCATCGTATTCGGCCCGGAGAGCGGTCAGGCGTTCCTGAAGTTTGGCGTCGCCGCGGAGGCGGCGGGAGAGCTTGGTCTTGTGGGGCATCTTGCCGGTCTCGATCACGTACTTCATCTTGCCGGCATTTTCCACCGTCTGGCGGATGGCATCGTCGGTGCTCAGGTCCACGTCATCCCGGGTTTCCTTTTCGCCTTCGATCACCTCGCCGTGGCAAATCACGCAGCTTTGGTCCAGGACCTTGCGGACTTCCGGTTTCAGCGGCACCAGGCCGGCCACGACCGGATCGGCGGCGTAGGCGGATGCAGACAGGGCGAGGAGGGAAACCAGGGCGAGGGAGGAGCGTGGAATCATGATGGGTTGATCAGGTTGACGAGGCGTTCGACTTCCCGGGCGGGGAGCGGACCCGATTTATTGAGGAGCAACAGGAAGTCGGCAAGCAGGTCTTTTTCCGCCGGAGTGAGCTGATCCCGGTAGCCGGGCATGGGGATGGCCTGCTCGTTGAAATACTTGCGGGCGATGCCGCCGAGGAGACCGGACTCAATGGCCTGGCCCCGACCGTGGTCGATCCAGTGGAGGATTTCCGAGCGGGCACCCTGGTCGGTCAGCTTCAGGAAATCCTTGCCTTGGAATCCCGGGATGTAGCCCTTGAAGGATGCGGGGTTGGCCACGCCGCCCTGGCCGAGTTCACCGTGGCATTGATAACAGCCCTGGGCGCGGGCGAGGTGGTCGCCGGCGACCAACAGCTGGTCGGACGTCATCGGTTGGGTGACGGGGGAGGATGCCGGATTGGACGGGGCCGTGTATTTCAGGCGCTCGGCCAAGATCCACGCGGCGATGTCTTCGATCTCGCCCGGCGAAAGCCGGTCCTGGTAGGCCGGCATACGGATGAAAAGTTTTTTGTGCGATTCCGCTTCGCGCGCGACGACGCCGTGGGTGATCCAATCCACCAGCTCGTCCACCTTGTCTATATCCAGGGAGGCAAGGGAGGGGTTGGCTTTGCGGCGCCAGCCATCGGGAGAAGCGGGACGGAGATTGAAGCGGGGTTCCTCGTCGCCGCGTCCATGACAGGCAAAGCAACCGGCCTGCTCGGCGAGCCGGGCCCCGCGGGATACGGGGGAGGATTCCGGCTGCCTTTCAATTTGCAGTACCACCGTTCCGGCAATGCCGAGGACCAGACCGACCAGCAGCAAAGGACCGAGTATCTTGCCGGAGCTGACCTGGGGAATCGATTGGCGGCGCTTCATCACTCAGTGGACAGTTCCAGGGTGAGGATGTGTTGCTCAGGCCGAAGCCAGAGTCGGACGCACGTTCAGGTGCTCCTCGCCGACGTATTTGGCGGACTGTTCGTCGGCGTGGTAGCTGGACCGGACGAGCGGGCCGCTCTCGATCACGCCGATGCCGAGCTCGAGGCCCAGTTTTTTCCAATGGGCAAATTCCTCCGGCGGGGCCCAGCGGTCGATCGCCCAGTGTTGGGGCGTGGGTTGGAGATACTGGCCGAGCGTGAGGATGTCGGTCTTGTCGCTGGCGATGTCGCGCAGGGTCTGCTCGATCTCCTCGGGCTTTTCTCCGAGGCCGAGCATGATGCCGGTCTTCGTGGTGAAGCCGCGGCTCTTCGCATGCTGGAGCACGGAGCGGGAACGATCGTAACGGGCCTGCACGCGCACCGGGCGCTGGAGGCGTTCGACCGTCTCGAGGTTGTGGTTGAAAATGTCGGGTTTGGCGTCGAGCACGATGTCAACCTGCTCGAGCTTGCCGACGAAGTCGGGCACGAGCACTTCGATGGCGCATTGGGGATTCTTGTAGCGGATCGCGCGGATGGTGGCGGCCCAGACGCCGGCACCGCCGTCCTTCAGGTCGTCGCGCGCGACGGAGGTGACGACACAGTGACGCAGGCCCATGCGAGCCACGGCGTCGGCGACGCGGGCGGGCTCGCCAAGGTCGTGCTCGGTCGGGCGACCGCTCTGGATCGCGCAGAAATTACAGGAGCGGGTGCAGATGTTGCCCAGAATCATGACCGTCGCCGTGCCGCGCGACCAGCACTCGCCGATATTGGGACACTGGGCGCTCTGGCAGACGGTGTGCAGCTTGTTGTCCTCCACCATGCGACGCGTCGCCTGGTAGGCAGGACCGGAGGGCAGTTTGGCGCGAAGCCAGTCAGGTTTGCGGAGGGCGGACATTGCGCTAATCAGTCCACCAAAGGCCGAGGGAGCGCAAAGATTATTTTCGGGTGAGAAGCCTGTGACAAGGGATGCGGATTGGCCTATCTCAGCCCGGGTGAACAGGATGGTATCCCGAGACCGGAAGGAGAATCCGAGCTCAGGCAGCAATTTCATCCCTCGATGCGTGGGGAGGCATTCGTTGGCATGATTTATTCCCGGCCAAAGAGGCTCACGCGGATCGTTCCTGCGTATGGCCCAGGCAAGCAAACATCCATGGCCGCCCCTTCAACCCTCTCAACGACGCATGGTGCGCTGGGTGGGCGCGCCAGCTCGCTCCTACAAATCATCACCGCACACGAATCCCTTCCTCATCGGCACTGGGCCGCAACGCATCGAAAAACGCTCAGACCACCAGCCACAAAGCGGCGATGCCAGCGACTGCCGTGAGAGCGAGGACGATGCCCGCGGGCAGGCGGAACGCCTTCGAGCCGAGCGCTTGGGTCAGTCCGGCCTTGAGCAGCGAATTGGCGGCGATCGCCACGATGATGGCCTTGGTGGCCAGGCCCATCGCGATGGTGCCGGAACCCTGGTTGCCGGCGACGGAAAGGGAGATGGCATCCACGTCGGTCAGTCCCGACACAAAGCTGATCGGCAGCAGGCTGGTTTGCAGGACCTCGAACGAGGCCGCTCCCTTCACAAGGATCGCGATGCCGGCGTAGAGCAGGGCAAATTTAACGGCGGTCAGCAGATTCAACGGATTCGAGAGGGCGGGGCCCTTGGCCTCGCTGCCTTCGGGGCGCCGGCTGAACCACAGCCAGACCCCGAAACCGGCCGCGGGGATGAGCATCACGGCGAACGGCAGGATGAGTTGAAGCGCGAGTTCGCGGTTGAGCACGCTCACGATGATCAACACGCGGGGCAACATCACGCTGCAGGCTGCGACCACGGCCATCGCGTAGGCGCGGGACAGGCCCGGGTCCTCGTGGCTTTGGCGGCTGAAGGCGAGGGTGGAGGCGGTGCTGGACGCGAGTCCGCCGAGCAGGCTGGTCAGGAGGATTCCGGCCGAGGTGCCAAGCATGCGCATGGCGACATAGCCGGCGAAGCCGAGTCCGGAAATGAGCACGACCATCAGCCAGGTTGAGAACGGATTGAAGGCGTTGAAAGGTCCGAGATCCCGATCCGGCACCAGCGGCAGGATCACTCCGGTGATCGCGATGAACTGCAGGGTCGCATGGATGTCGGCGGAGTTGAACGCGCGGGTCCAGGCGTGAATGCGGGCCTTGAGACCGAGCAGCACGCCCGTGGTGGCGCTGATGAAGACCGCCTCCTGATGGTGCTGCCAGTAAACCAGCGCTCCGACGAGGACGGTTAACAGGGAGGCCGCGAAGGTCGTGCTGCCGCCCGCGCCGCCCGATTCTGTCAGGCGAATCTGGGTCACGTAATGAATGCCGATGATCGCGACCACCACCGGCAGAACGGCGGTGGAATAGCGCGCCGAGAGGAAGGCCGCGACACAGCCCAAGACGCACCAGAAAGTGAAGGTGCGTACGCCGCTGTATTCGACCCCGTGCGGCTTTTCCAGCTGTTCGCTCCATTGGCGGACCAGTCCGATCAATGCGCCCAACCCGGCGCTGGCGATGAGGGACAGAAGCAAGGGGTGCATCAGAATCAGCCTAATCCGTCGGACGGGAAGCTCGCAAGCCAGTCTTGTCACGCGGGTGGGTGCAGGGTGGTTCACCGGCCGGGAGGCGGAGCAGGCTGGGGCTCGCCGGCCGCGGGGTGATTGCGGCGTTGTTTGCCGTCACCCCTTCTCCGGGTGACGAAGGTGAATTTTCATCCCGTTTCATTTTGCGCAGTGGGAAATTGTCGGACCGACTCCAGGCATGCCCGTACCCCTGTCCCTTGGTGATGCCGTGCCCGCCGGTGACCTGCGACGTCGGGCGGCGTTGAATTTTTCCCGACTGCAGGACAACGCTTTTCGCTATGAGGCGATGATTCATGCCAGCACCGCGCAGGAAGCCCCGGGCGACTGGGTGGGACGCGGGTTGCTAGGGCTCTCGCTGCTCGGGCAAACCTTGCTGACCGAACCCGCTTATCTGGAGGAAATCATCGCACGCCTCCCGGAGGCCTTGAATGCCCGTGGTTACATCGGGGTGATCCACCCGGCCGGCACGGCGGACGAAAACCAGGTGGGTGGGCACAACAATCTCTTGCGCGGACTCTGCGAGTATTATCTGTGGAAGCATGATCAGCGGGCGTTGGCCATGATCCGATCGATTGTGACCAACCTGATGGTGCCGACGCGCGAACTCTTTGATGCCTATCCCGACGACAAGCTGGCCAAACTCGCCGACGGTCGTCCGATCGGTCTGACGGTCAAGAACGAGGGCGTCTGGCGCGGGTTGTCGACCGACATCGGGGTGGTTTTTTTCACCCTCGACGGTTTGACGCATGCCTACCGGGTCGACCCGACGCCGGTCCTGCGCGACCTGATTGAGACGATGATTGCGCGCTACGCGAAGCTTGACGTGCGGAAGATCGGGGCGCAGACGCATTCGACGCTCAGCACCTTGCGCGGGATCTTCCGCTGGTGGGACGAGGTCGATGCCCGGCCTGAGTTGCTCGCCCTGGTCCGCGAACGCTATGCGCTCTACCGGACCTACGCGGAGACGGAGCATTTCGCCAATTACAACTGGTTCGGCCGGCCCGAGTGGACCGAAGCCTGCGGGGTGGTGGATTCTTTTCTGCTGGCCGGGCAGCTTTGGCGGGCGACGGGCGAGGCCGCGTACCTCCAGGCCGCGCACCGCATCTATTTCAATGCGCTTTGCTATGCCCAGCGGCCCAACGGCGGCTTTGGGTGCGATCTTTGTGTCGGTACGCAGGGCCGCCTGCAGCTGGCGCCCCATCCCAAGATCTTCGAGGCGCCTTGGTGCTGCTCGATGCGCGGGGCCGAGGGACTGGCCCGGGCGGCGCAAGGCAACCTCATGGTGGATGCCAAGGCGGGAGCGGTCTGGGTGCCCTTTTATTTCGAGGGAGTCTATACCCTGAGGTTTCCGGACGGAAACATCGAGTTGCGGTGCGCCAGCGAGTATCCCTATGCGGGCCGCGTGCGGTGGACGGTCGTGAGCAGCACGGTCGCGGCCAAGCGTTGGCATTTCTTCGTGCCTCCGGGGGTGCTCTCCGGGGATATCACGCTGTCGCAATCAGAGCGGGCCGTGGCCACGCTGGAAGCGGGAGGTTTTCTGGTCGCCGACCTTGCACTGAAAGCGGGTGAGGTGCTCGCGCTGGATTTTCCGCTGGAGATTTCCGTCATGCAGCCGGCCACTGCCGACTTGCCGGCCGGTCATCACCGCTTCTTTCACGGTCCCTTGGTCCTGGGGGCGGAACGGCCGGATCTGGTTTCGCTGCAGGCGAACGATATATTTATTCCGCTCGGTCGCGGACGCTATCAATGCCGGCGCAGCGGCACTGTGCTGGCGCCCGTGGACGATCTGACCTATCGCGGCGAAGCCGAGGCGAGGGCTCACCGGGCTCAATTGGTCTTTGCGGAATCCGCCGACTGATACGCTGGCCCGTAGTCGCGCGTCGGCGAGGCCGGCCGGTTCATAGCCGGGCGCTGCTTTCCCTGACGATGAGTTCTCCGCGCAGGAGAACTGGGTCCGGCGGGGCATCACCGGTGACTATCGCCATCGCGGCGGCGGCGAGTTCCCGGGTGGGCTGACGCAGCGTCGTGAGGGACGGACGAAACAAGGCGGCCACGGGCAGGTCGTCATAACTGGCCACGGCCACATCGTGAGGAATCGTCAGGCCCTGTTCGCCCAGTTTGCGCATCAGACCGAGGGCGATCAGATCGCCCGTCGCGATGATCGCGATCGGCTCAGCGGCCAGGTTTTGCTTCCGCAGGAATGCGGCGCCCTGGGCCCCGGCTTCGGCACCCTCCAGGGGACTGAGCAGGTCCAAGGCTGGCGTGAGGGGTTGCTCAAAGCCGGCCCAGGCGGCGCGAATGTGCCGGGCGCGGGCGTGGCTGGCCGGGGTCGCGTCGCCGATCAATCCGCAGCGGCGGTATCCGGACTCATCGAAATGCCGCACGATCTCTTGGGCGGCGGCTGCCTCGTCGAGACCGCAGGAGACCACGCGGGGATCAGCGACGGGCAGACCGATCTGCACCACGGGCCTGCCGGGGACAAACAGATCGTCGGTCCACTGGCTGAAATCGGTGGAGCCGACCACAATCAAGGCATCCGGTCGGTAGTGCTGGAGGAGGCGGATCTCGTCGGCGCGCTGCCGGGCATCGCCTTCCATGCCCGCCACCAGCAAGGTGCGGCCCGCCGCGAGCGCACCGCGGTTGAGCTCCTGCAGGATTGCGGCGAGGTAGGGATCGTCGAAAGACCGCACGACCACGCCAACCAGTTTGCTGGCGCCGCCGAGCAACATGCTGGCGGCCGGGTTGGGCCGGTAGCCGAGAGACACGGCGAGCGCGGTCACGCGTTGGGCGGTCTCGGCGGTGATGCCGAATTCCTCGGCACGGCCATTCAGCACGCGGGACACCACGGATTGGCTGACGCCGGCGCGTCTTGCGATCTCGTTCTGGCTGGCCATGGTTTCCCTGGGGTCAGGCGGCAGCGTTCGCCGGGGTTTGGCCGATCTTGCCGGCGAGCAGCGAAACGAGCACGAAGGCGGTGAGGTGCAGGAACGCGCATACGGCGAAGACCGGCGTGAACGAGAGATTCTGCACCGTCCAGCCGATGGTGGTCTGCGAGAGAATGCCCATCACGCCGCCCATGGCGCCGGCGAGTCCGGTGACCGACCCGATGGCGCGGCTCGGCAGCAGTTCCGCGGGCAAGGTCATGTTGGCCCACGCGGCGTGCGCGAACATGGCGAGGCTCATGTAGGTCAGGGCGAGCGCCGGGACCTGCGTGCGCGCGATCGAGAAGCACAGCACCGGCATGGCGAGCGAGGCCAGCAGCATGACGGTTTTCCGCGCCCGGTTCACGCTCCAGCCGAGTTTCACGAGCCGGTGCGGCACGAGGCCCCCGCAAATGTTGCCCAGCGCCAGGGCGACGAACGGGATCCAGCTGAACTTGCCGACGTCGGCGAGGTTGAAGCCCTGCTCCTGCTGCAGGTATTTCGGCGTCCAGAAGACGAAGAAGTAGGTGACCGGATCGGTGAGCATGCGCGCGGCCACGCAGGCCCAGGTCTTGCGGGAGCGCAGGATCTGCGCCCACGGCATCATCGGCTCGGGCGGCGCGTCGGCGGATTGACCGTCGAGAATATGGGTGCGCTCCGCGGTGGATAGGCGCGGGTGATCCTTGGGCAGATGATAGAACCGGCGCCAGACGACCACCCAGATCAGGCCCAGGCCGCCGGTGATGATAAAGGCCCAGCGCCAGCCCAGCGTGAGGGCGATCAGTGACACGACCGGAGCGGCGAGACCGGCGCCCACGGCGGTGCCGGCATTGAAGAGCCCGACGGCGAGCGCCCGCTCCCTTAGCGGAAACCATTCGGAGACGGCCTTCACCCCGGCCGGGAAGTTGGCGGGTTCGGTGGCGCCCAACAGGAATCGGCAGGAGGCAAACTGGAACGGGGTGTGCGCAAAGAAGTGCAGCATGGTGGAGAAGGACCAGCCGCTGACGAAGATCGAGAAGGACTTGCGGGAACCGAGCCAGTCCACGAGACGACCGCTCACCAAATACATCACCGTGTAGCTCATGAGGAACGCCGAGGTGATGTAGGAGTACTCGATCGTGGTGAATCCCAGCTCGTCCTGAATCGTCTGCGCGAGCACCGACAGGGCCTGCCGGTCCAGGTAGTTCAACTCCGACGCCATCGCGAGCATGGCGACGATGTACCAACGCAGACCGTGGATTTTCTTAAGGGGGCTGGTGGTCATGAACGAAGGGGGTGGCGTGGAAGTGACGCGCCGACGGAGGGGAAAGGTTCAGGGCATGGCAAACCTAATATGCATACCTATGCAAAAGGAACTTATGAAATTTCAGTGACCGAGATTTTATTGACCTGCGACGGCTTTCCTGTGGTTCTCGCGATCACGGCCGCCGGTTGGCTGCCGCCTCTCCATGCCTCACCTTGTCGACAAATTAAACGTCACGCTGCACCCGGATCGAACCGCCATGGGGCGGGCCGCCGCCGCGCTGGCTCATGCTCATGTCAAAGCCTGTGTGGCCGCCCGGGGGCAGGCCCGTGTGATTCTTTCCAGCGCGCCGTCGCAGGATGATTTCTATGCGGCGCTCGTCGACCTGGCCGTGGCTGAGCCGGCCATCTGGGCGAAGGTGGTGTCATTCCACATGGACGACTACGTCGGACTTGCGCCCGAGCATCCGCAGAGTTTCAGCCGGTATCTGCAGGAGCACTTTTTCCATCGCGTCAAAGTGGCGGAATTCCACCCGATCCGCGGTGATGCCTCCGAACCGTTTGCCGAGGCGGTGCGTTACGCGGGGATGCTGGCGGAGGCGCCGATTGATTTCATCGGGATGGGCATCGGGGAGAACGGACACATCGCTTTCAATGATCCGCCGGTGGCGGATTTCGAGGATCCGCTGGCGGTGAAGGTCGTCGAGATGGACCGCGTGTGCCGCCAGCAGCAGGTCAACGACGGTTGCTTCCCGACCATCGATGCGGTGCCGCGCCAGGCGATCACCATCACGCTGCCGGTCTTCGCGCGGGCGGGCATGCTGTCCTGCCACGTGCCCACCACGCGCAAGGCCGCGGCGGTGCGCGCCACCCTGATCGGCCCGATTGGCCGGGCGTGCCCGGCGACACTCTTGCGGCAGCACCCGCACGCCGCGCTGCATCTGGATCCGGCGGCGGCATCCGAGCTCACACCCGAATTGAGGACGGCGATCCGCGTCTGACGCGCACCGAACCATGCACGCGGCGACCGCCTCTTCGTCTTTGTCCGACCCTAACGGGGAGGCCGCGCCGTTTTTCGATCAGCAGGTGAACGGCTTTGCCGGCGTGGATTTTCAGGATCCGGCGCTGAGCCGTGAAGCCTTGCGCCGGGCCGTGGACGCGCTGCGGCGTCACCGCACGGGAGGCATACTGCTCACGCTCATCACGGACCGGAGCGAGGCGTTGGCGGCGAAGCTGGCGCAGATCGAGCGGCACCGAGCGGCTGATCCGGTGATCGCGGCGATGCTGGTCGGTTACCATCTGGAGGGACCGCATCTCAGCCGTGTACCGGGCTACCATGGGGCGCATCCGCGCGAGCTCATGACGCCGCCGGATTTTGCCGCTTTTGCGCGCTTGCAGGACGCGGCCGGCGGACGCGTGCGGTTGGTGACCATCGCCCCGGAGTTGCCGGGATCGCCCGATTACATCGCGCAGGTTTCTGCCAAGGGCACACGGGTGGCCATCGGTCACTCCAACGCGAGCGATGCCGAGATCGATGCCGCGATCGCGGCTGGACTGACGCTCTGCACGCACTTGGGCAACGGAGCGCCGTTGGAGTTGCCGCGGCATGACAACATCATCCAGCGCCTGCTGGCGCGGGACGAACTGACGGCCGTTTTCATTCCCGACGGCCTCCACCTACCGCCGGGCGTGTTGCGCAATTTCGTGCGGGCCAAGCCCCCGGGGAAGGTTCTGTTCACCACCGACTGCATGGCTGCGGCAGGGGCCGGACCGGGGAACTACCGCATCGGCCGCCTGGCAATCGAGGTGGGCGAGGACGGTGTCGTGCGCGAACCGGGCCAACGCAATTTTGCCGGCTCCTCCCTAACGATGGACCGCGCCGCAGCCAACGTGGCCGCATGGGTTGGCTGGTCAGCGGCCGAAGTGACCGCCGCCTGCGGGTCACGGGTCCGGGCGGCGTTGGGGTTGGGGGAGGGGTAGCTTCCGGTTCGACACCCCCCGGCCTCCGGCCACCCCCCTGAATCCGGAACGATGCAGCCCAAAACCGCAAAACGAGTTTTGCTCCGGACGAGAAGAAACGAGCCGATAAGGATTTCTTGTAGGGGCGCCGCTTGCCGGCGCCCGCGGGCGTCCACAAGGGACGCCCCTACTGACTGCATCAGTCCGGCTTGATAGAGGGGATTCTCAGCTGCGTGGATATAAATCCCCTCTAGGAAGAGGTGTGGCGCGTAGCGACGGGGTGTGTTCGGTCGGCTGTGGAGCATTCAACTGGAGCAGCCCTTATCGCCAACCTGCTGGGCGGGCGGCTTACTTTCCATTTGCCCCGGGCGGGCGGGCGGCCAAGCGTGGTCCCTTCCATGAGCGACATTCCTCCCGATATTTCCCACGACCAGCATGCGGTGCGGCTCAAGAAGCTGCAGGATATGCGTGCCGCGGGCACGGACCCGTTCCGCGCCAACTGCGAGCAGACGCACTTTTCCGGCGAAGCGCTGAAAGCCTACGTGGACGGTCAGGACTACACCGTCCCGGTCAAGGTGGCCGGCCGTCTCGTGGTCATCCGCGACATGGGCAAGAGCCAGTTCGTGAAGATTCTCGACCAACAGGGTCAGATCCAGCTCTACATTAAGAAGGACCTCGTGGGTGACGAGGCCTATGCGGCCTTCAAGAAGCTCGACCTGGGCGACATCATCGGGGCCGAGGGCAACCTGTTCAAATCCAAGAGCGGCGAGATCACTGTGCGGGTCGACAAGTTCGTTCTCGTCTCCAAGGCGCTCCGTCCGTTGCCCGAAAAGTGGCACGGCCTGACCGATGCCGAACAGGTTTACCGTCAGCGTTACCTCGACCTGATCGTGAATGCCGAGTCCCGCGCCCGCCTGATGACGCGCAGCCGCATCGTCGCCAGCATCCGCGCGACGCTGGCCGGCCGGAAGTTCCTTGAGGTCGAGACCCCGGTGCTCGAAGGCGTGGCCGGTGGCGCCGCCGCGCGTCCCTTCGTCACGCACCACAACGCCCTCGGCTCCGATTTCTACCTGCGCATCGCGCTGGAGCTGCGGCTCAAGCGCCTGCTCGTCGGCGGTTATGACCGCGTGTTTGAGATCGGGCGCATCTTCCGCAACGAAGGCGTTTCCCGGAAGCACAACCCCGAGTTCACCATGCTGGAGGTCTATCAGGCCTACTCGGATTTCCGCGGCATGATGGACCTGCTCAAGGCCGTCTTCGCCGACCTGTGCCGCGACGTGATCGGCACGACCGAGATCAAGCACGCCGCGAGCGGGCAGATGATCAACTTTGCCGGCGACTGGCGCGAAGTGCGCTATTTCGACCTGATCGACGAGGCCGCGGGCTTCAAGCTCAGCGCGTCTCGCAACACGCCCGACTACCGCGCCAAGGCCATCGAGGCCGCGACCAAGCTCGGTTGCGAGGCCCGCGACGACTGGGAGACCCACGAGATCGTCAACGAGATCTTCGGCAAGAAGATCGAGCCCACGCTCATCCAGCCGACCTTTGTCACGCACCTGCCCAAGGAACTGTGTCCGCTCGCCAAGCTGAACGCCGAGGACCCCGGCCTGATCGACGTCTTCGAGTGCATCATTGGCGGCATGGAGGTAGCCCCGGCCTACTCCGAGCAGAACGACCCCTTCGTGCAGCGCGAGATGTTCGAGAAGCAGGTGGGTGAGGACCAGCAGAAGATGGACACCGACTTCCTGCTCGCCCTCGAGCACGGCATGCCGCCGGCCGGCGGCATGGGCGTCGGTATCGACCGCCTCTGCATTCTGCTCACCGGGGCCGAGAGCATTCGCGACGTGATCCTGTTCCCGTCCTTGCGGCCCGGCACGGCCGGTGCCCCGACCGGTTGAAGTAGGCAGTTGAAGTTGAAGCCATAACCTGCGGAACTGCGGGGGTTGGCCTTCCCTTCAACTTAAACTTCTCCCTTTAACTCGCGCCCTGCGATGCCCTGGCCGATCTACCTCGCTCTCAAGCAGCTGTTCCCGACCGGGCGGGTGTCGTTTTTCACGCTGATCTCGGTGATGGGCGTCGGCTTGGGCGTGGCGCTGATGCTCGTGTCGACCAGCGTGATGGGTGGCTTCGGCTACCAGATCAAACGCATGATCATCGACACGCAGGGGGAGGTGCAGATCCGGGGCAGCGCCCTGATCGACCCTTCCGCCGCGACCGAGAAACTGATTGCCGGCGTGCCCGAGGTCGCGGCCTTCGCCGCGTACGCCCAGGGTGTCGTGATGCTCGAATACAATCACCGGCCGGCGTTTCCGGCGGTGCAGGGTTTCGATCTGGAGCGCATCACCCAGGTCATCCCGCTGGAACGTTACCTGGTCAGCGGCACGCTCGACGATCTCGATGACGACTCGGTCATCTTGAGTTCGCTGCTCGCGAGCGGGCTCGGCGTGCGGATCGGCGACAAGATCGACCTGTACACACCGCTGATGCTCGAGCGCATGAAGAAGAACGAAATTCTGCTGCCGCGTGAAGTCCGGGTGGCGGGCATCTTTCGCATCGGGCATCAGCAGCTCGACAGCTCGACGGTCATTTGTCCGCTGCGGCTGATGCAGGATCTCTACGGGCTGGGTCACATGGTGCACGGCTTCAACGTCCGTTTGAAGCCCGGAGCCGACGCCGATGTCGCCGCCGCCAAGCTCAACAAGGTGCTGCCGCCCACGATGGGAGCGCTCACGTGGTTCGAGTCCAACGCCGAGTTCCAGGCCGTGCTCAGTTTCGAGCGCAACATGATCTTCTTTTTGCTCACGTTCATCATCATCGTGGCGGCGTTTTCGATCACGAGTTCGCTGCTCGTGACGGTGGTGCGCAAGACGCGCGAGATCGGCCTGCTCGGCGCCATGGGCGGCAAGGCCCGCGATGTCGCTTTGTCTTTCTGCGTGCAGGGGCTGTTCATCGGTCTGGTGGGGACGGCGATCGGCCTCGTCGGGGGCTTTGCCCTGCTGCACTGGCGCAACGCCCTCGTGTCACTGATCGCGAAGTTCACCATGGGACAGGAGGCATTCGTGAAGTTCTACCAGTTCAGCAGTTTGCCGGCGCACACGGAGTCGAAGGATGTTATTATGATCATCGTGTTCTCCCTGCTCGCCTCGACGCTGGCCGGACTCATTCCCGCCTGGCGCGCGGCGCGGCTCAAACCTGTGGAGGCGTTGCGAAGCGAATGAGCCAGAAACGCCAAGCCACCGAATTAGTGGCCACAAAAGGGCACGGGATTCCGTCGGGAGTCGCGATTCATCAGGCGGCAATTGGTGTGCTGCATGTTTCCGGCTGCAGGATGAACACTCTTCGCGCTTCCTCGTGGCCAATCGAGATTGGAGGGGCTGCGCATGTCTGACGCCGTGCTCAAAGCCAATGGTCTCAGCAAGACCTACCCCAGTGGGGACCAGACGCTCGGCGTGTTGTCCGGGGTGGAACTGGCCGTCGTGGCCGGCGAGAGCGTGTCGATCCGCGGTGAATCGGGCTCGGGCAAGAGCACGCTGCTCAATCTCCTGGCCGGACTCGACCGGCCGGACGCCGGCGAACTGTTCTGGGGTGGCGAAGCGGCGCACCAACTGAGTCTCGGCGAACTCACTGCCCGGCGTGGCCGTTTCCTCGGGATGGTTTTCCAGGCCTATTACCTGATTCCCGAGATCGACGCCCTGGCCAATGTGCTGATGGGCGCTCGGCTCGTGGGCCGGGTGGGGCCAAAGGAGACCGATCGCGCCATGGCGCTGCTCAAACGGGTGGGACTGGCGGAGCGCGGACATCATCTGCCGGCGCAACTTTCCGGCGGCGAGCGCCAGCGAGTGGCTGTGGCCCGCGCGTTGATGAACCGCCCGCAGGTCATCCTCGCCGACGAACCCACCGGCAACCTCGACGAACGCACCGGCGACGAAGTCATTGCGCTGCTGCTGGAGGTTTGTGCCGAGGAAAACGCGGCCTTGGTGCTGGTGACGCACAATCCCGCCCACGCGCGCCGGACCGCCCGACAGTTCTTGTTGCACAACGGCCACCTGCAACCGGCGCCGTGAGGGTTATGACCCGCTTTCCCCTTTAAGGGGAAAGGGAGGCGACGGAGAGTGAGCTCAGACGCTGCGTTGCCGACCTGTCCAAGGTCCGTTGCTTTTGAGGATCGCGTAATTGCCTGACGGAAGAAGGGATAGTTTTCACGCCAGTCCCAACACACCCCGCCCTGCCGGGCATCGGCCGTCGCCAAGGCTATGGCCCGACAAGCCCCTCTTTCTA
>Ga0066420_1000040_pt1 | contig 45094 bp, 43 predicted proteins | sample LakWasMet28_LOW6_2_FD_59547 | JGI IMG/M metagenome (GOLD analysis project Ga0066420, IMG submission 59547) | Freshwater sediment methanotrophic microbial communities from Lake Washington under simulated oxygen tension - Sediment Metagenome 28_LOW6 | ecosystem: Environmental > Aquatic >... | reverse complement strand
GGAGGAGTTTTTTGTTAGAGGGTTTGACCCCTCTCACATCCGGGTGACTTGCGTCACTCGAAACCACCGTAACCACTCCTAGGCTCGGTTGGCAGAACCGGCCGCTTTCGACCGATCCTTTCCTGATGCATCCGTGAAAGTGCTAACCCTAGCTCTTGAGTCCAGAACTTTTTTCTGAAAATTTCGATTCCTGCTCTTCAAAGCGGGCTCGTCGGGTTCAGTTGCCGTCCAAGCGGACTGTCCCCCGGCTGGATCGATGGGCTCCCCAAGTCATGACAGCCGGTCACTTATGCGATTCTGAATAGTGCTCTTTGAGCAAGTCCCGGCCGAAGTCGCCTTGGTAGTCGCGCCAGACTGTATGGATGTGATTCGCGTGGTTCTGCGTGTTGTCGTACTCGATCACGAAGTCAGGACTCTGGATGCGGTAGTAATGGCCCTCCTTCGGGGTGGTGCTGCCGGCCCAGGCGAAACGGAGTCGATTCCAGCCGGTCGCGGCGATCTTGTTGAGCTCGGCATCCGCCACATCGGGGCGCAGCCGATTGGCGTAAAGTGCGACCAAGGCGCGGAAGTGTTCCTGTTGGTCCGGGCTCATCGCGGCGTAGCCCAAGCCAGCCGCTTCGGGAGATTTGGCCTGCGCATCGTTGCGGGTGAGGATGTCGCCGGGTGCCTGGGGTGCGATGATTGCCTGGCTTCTCTGTTCGTCGTTGAGAGAAAGCACCAAGGCGCGTCCGAGATCCTCTTCGGCGGCGAGCGCGCGTCGACCTTGCTGCTCATGCGCGATCCGAACCTCCGCGGGATTGGCGCCAACAAAATTGGGCGTGGCGGAAATCGAGGTCCCGTTGGCGATCGTGAAATTGACGGAGAGGTGGTGCCCCTCAACCCGCCAACCCCAGGTTGCGGTGGGCGATGGCCGGCCGAAAACGGTGAAGTAGTACAGGGTGTCATCCCGGTGGGCGGCACCTTCCATCTGCCGCAAGACCTGTTCCAGCGCGATGACCGCATCGGCCTGCAGCAAGCCGTGCTCACTCAAACCGGACGCGAGCAGTGCGTGGGCCAGCTTGCGCTGGGGCGCGGTCATTTTTGCCAGGGGCAGACCCTCGCGGGCCTTGGGTATGTAGTGCCAGTTTTCGCGCTCCGGATTGTTCACGGCGAATTGCGCGGCTTCGCGTTGCTGCTCCGAAAGCGACTCCAACCAGCGGTTGGCAGAAGCTGCCATCTCGGACGCGGCTTCCTGCGGGGAGTGACAGAACGCGATCCCGGGCAACGCGGCCAACAAGAGTGCAAGCAGCACTCGAACCATGGGGTAGGGCATGCGGTCTTGCTAGTCTAGCGCCGGGATTACTCAAGCAGGCATCCGCGGGGAAGCTGGGCAATGTCCGATGGCTCCCGACCGGGTGGACGCCGGCGGACACAACCGATGCGTGCTGCTGCCTCAGGAGGGCCCGCGTCTCTGCGGGCCGATGGGCAGAGGCGCGAGCCCTCCCGGGAACCGAAGCGGCGCCAGCCCATCAGAAACCCCCGTCACTGTTTCGGATTGATTGGAGGGACCGGAGCTTTGATCTCGAAGGGAATCGCCGGGGCAACTCCCAGCAAGGTGGCGGCCTTGGCGGCGTTTGCCTTCTTGCCGGGTCGCTGGCCATATACACTCGCAATCAAGTTTCCCGGGTTAACCGCCGGGGTCCCGGTGGCCTCGCATAGCACGGTGAAAGTGAGCTGACCATTGCGCGCGTGGCACTCCCCGACGCTGATTCCGGCGGGTGGATCGCTGAGCTCGACCTTGAGGTCTTCCACGCCGCGCGGCGGGCCCGGCAGGGCGAGGCAAATCGTGGTGGGTTGTCCCGGCGTGAGTTGTACCCGGGCATTGCTCGTGAGGCGCAAAGGGAGACCGCGTCCACTCACCATGACTTCCCATGCCTTGGCTGGAACCAGGTGCTTATAGAGAAACGCCTGCATGGTGTCATCGGCGGCCATGGCCTCGCGCAGCACGGGTTTCCCCTGGATGGTGCCCATGCCCACCAGGTGGAGTTGCCCCCCTGGACCGCCGGCGCCAGTCGGGGCCGTTAACGTCAGCGTGGCGGCGTCTTGGCCGGCGGGAATCACCGCTCCGCTCAGGCGATACCCGCGCGGGTTGTCCCGCAGGGCGAGTTGGATTTCTCCGGTGAAACCATCCTGGCGCAGCGCAAAGACCTTGATCGGGACGCTGGCGCCCGAGGGCACGTTGACGGCGGAAGGGGTGACGCGGAGTGAAAACTCCGGACGCAAGGGCCGCACCACCAGTCGATAGCCGTATTCAGGTCCGCCATGGTGTTGGGTGTCGGTCACGACCAGTTGATAGATGCCATCCTGCGGAAGGGTGGCCGTGAGGCGGGAGTCCGCCTGGTGGGTCAGCAAGCCCTCGGCCGGATCTTCAAAGTCGTCGTTGAATGCGATTGATTGCCCATCGGGACCGAGCAGGGCCAGAGCAGAGTCCAAGGGTGAGTCCAGACGCCGGGCAAAAACCTCCGCGACGATCTGCACACCGGCGTGGCCTCTGACGGGAAAAATATCACGGTCGTCGGGCCGGTCGACACGTCCGTTGATGACCAGCGGAGGCGTGAGTGGAGCGGACGCGCCCGAAGCCTCAAATTCGGGTTCGATGACTTCCGGCCAATCATCGATCGCAAAACGGACAGTGTTTGAGGGGATGCCCTTCTGTCGCACTGACAGATGAAACATCCCCGACGGACTTCCGCGGGGATCAACCGGCAATTCGGTGGCGGGCAGATTCCACCCCGTCAGCTGCACGGTGGCGGGCTGATCCTTTTTGGTCCCCAGCGGAAACACGCTTTGGATGAACGGCACTTCACCGATCGTCACCCGGTAGACGAAGTCCTCGCGACCCCGGTAGATCGCGTCCTTGATCTCCACGACGTAGTCACCGTCGGCGGGAATTCTGCACACCAGCACGGGATCCGGGCGAAACTGGAAATCGTCGTCGTAGGCCAGTTCCCGTCCTTGGGCGTCCCGCAAGGTCAGGGTCGCCTGAAACCAGCCGGGGACCGCGTCCGCCAGATAGGGGATCAATGCCCGGGCACTGGCGGCCACCACAAGCGACTGACCCTGGCGCGCCGAGAATTGGATGCGGTCAACCTCACCGGCGAGGATCTGCCCGTTCACCACGGCAGGCAGGACGACCGCGATCTGGGTCGGAGGTGCGGCGGAGGGTTGCTGGACGGCGGCACGTTTGCCGCGCGTGACGCCGGGACTCGTCGGCGTCACCACCGGGGCGGTGAACTCCGGCAGGACGCCGACTTTGAACGCCAGGGGATTGGAGAGCCCGTTCGGAGATTGGAGCCGCAATTCATGGGCGCCGACCGGTGCGTCCGGCGCGACGGTCACGGTCACCGTGACCGTTTCGGCCAGGGCGGGGCTGGCCTGACGGTTGTTGCCGCGCGCCATTTTCGTCATCAGGTCCTTCAGTTTCTCGCTGTTGGCCGCACTGAAATTCACGGCATCAGCCTTACGTTTGCTTTGCAGTTGCTGGATTTCTTCGCGCAGTGCGACCAACTCCTTTTGGTTGAGCGGCCGCTCGTAACCGGTGATCCGGGCGGTGATGCCGGCGTTGGAGAATCGGACGAGCTGGCTGTCGGTCAGGTTTTGGCCACCGATGGACAATGTGACTTCGCTGCCTTGTTGGGCTCCGGCCGGGTAGACGTAGGCCAGGCGCGGGGCCGGCCGCTGGCCTTGGCTGTTTCCCTGGCCCAAGGCCGGTGGCAGCAAGATCAAACCCACCGTCAGAGCCGCCCCGATGAACGCTTTCATGGTTGGCGGGGTCAGAGGATGGCGCGAAGCGGACCACCGGCGCCGACGGGCACGGCGCGAATCTTGAGACCCTCCGGATGGGGCAGGTGGGCCTCGGTGGAAATTCCGAGCTGGCCGTAGATCGAGGCGATGAGGTCGGCGGGGTGAACCGGCTGGCCGTCGACTTCCTCGCCGCGGGCGTCGGAGCCCCCGACCACCGAGCCACCACGAAATCCGCCGCCGGCGATCAGGGTCGAGAAGACCTTGCCATAGTGGCCGCGGCCGCCGTTCCAAGGTGCCTCCCAGAGCACTTTGGGCGTCCGGCCAAATTCGCCCCCGGCCCAGACCACGGTGCTGTCGAGCAAGCCGCGTTGGGAGAGGTCTTCGAGCAGGGTTGCGAGGCCCCGATCCAGTTCAGGCAATTGCCGGCGCATGATCTGGAAATGCTGCTTATGGGTGTCCCAGCCCTTGTAATTGATGGTGACGTAGGGCACGCCTTTTTCAACAAGCCGGCGGGCCATCAGGCAGGATTGGCCGAAGGTATTGCGACCGTAGCGTTCACGCACGGCGTCGTTTTCGGTGGAAAGATCAAAGACCTTGCCGGCGTCGCCGAGGATCATCTCGTAGGCCTCGCTTTCGCATTGCGCCAGGGCGGCGAGACGCGGGTCACCGCTGCGCTGCGCCCGCTCAAAGGTATTCAACCGATGCAGGAGATCGCGGCGGGCGCGTTGCTGTTCATCATTGATGCCCGGGGCGACGACGCCTTCGACCACGAAGCGGGCGGCCCCGGGATCCCCACCGGTGGCGAAGGGCTTGTAGCGCGAACCGAGGAATCCGGCCTCGGAGAACCGGCCCTGCAGCTCGGTCAGCACGATGTAGGGCGGCAGCAGTCCCTGGTAGCCGGAGTCATAGCCCTTGAACAATGAGACGACCGAGCCGACGCGAGGGAAGACATCGCGACCCCCGGCGGCCTGGCCGGTCTGCACGAGGTAGGACGCAGTTTCGTGCGAATTCACGTTGTGACTCATGCTCCGGATGAGGGAGTACTTGTCGGCCTGTCGGGCGAGTTGGGGCAGCAGTTCGCCGATGCGGATGCCGGCGACATTCGTCGCGAGCGGTTTGTTGAGAGGTCCGGTGTAATCGCTGCCGGCATCGGGCTTGGGATCGAAGGTGTCGAGATGACAGGGTCCGCCCCAGAGCCAGATCTGGATGACCGAGCGCGCCCGCGGCGCGACGGGCGCGCTTTGAGCTGCCGAGGCATAGCGGCTGCCGAGCAACAGGCCGGCGCTGCCCAGCAGGCCGAGCCGGATGGCGTCCCGGCGGCTCATCGGTCCGCCGGCGAGTCCGAGAGCATGCAGTTCATGCTCAAAGTTCCACAGACGGGGATCTTCACTGTGATGGAGCGACATGGAGAAAGGGCGTTGGGCTCAGTGGCGATAGAGGAATTCGGTGCTGTTGATCAGGGCCCAGGCGAGGTCCTGGCCGGTGCGCCGGCCGTTGGGCTGGTTGTGGGTGTATAGGGCGATAGCCTGACGCTCCTCTGCGGTCGGCGGTCGGGAAAGGATGGTGAGATAGAGTTCGTCCAGTGGTTTGGGTTTTCGGAGCAGGGCCTGGAGCAGAGGGCCTTGTTCCAGTTTGCGCTGGATATGCGTGGAGTTGAGCAGGTGCAGGCGCTGCTCGGCCGTCATGCGGTTGTTGCGCTCCGCTTCCTCCCCGGTGTCGCGACTCGGCCGGCCGAAGGATTCCAGGAACGAACTCGTGATGCTGCCGTCGGGCAGGGTGATGGAGCGCTGCCCGGCGGGAATGAAGGTGAACGGCTCGGGAATGGCGCTGGAGTACTGCTCGGTCATACCCGTGATCTGGTTGATGGCGTCGATCAACACCTCGGCGTCGAGGCGGCGGGGGACGTAGCGGGCGAAATTGGCCTCGGCTTCTGGCGCGTCGCTGGTGGCGATGGATGAGCCCTGGTAGGTCGCCGAGTTGAGGATCTCGCGGAACAACGTGCGTAGGTCGTAATGCGCCGCGATCAGGCTTTGCTCGAGATGGGCCAGCAGCTCGGGGTTGCTGGGCGGGTTGTCCGGCCGGATGTCGTCCGCTGGCTCGACGATGCCGCGACCGAAAAGCCAGGCCCAGGTGCGGTTGGCGATGGCACGCGTGAACCAGGGATTGGCCGGCGTGATCAGCCAGTTGGCAAACGCGACGCGCGGGTCGGTGCCCGGGGTAACCTCGGCCGTCGTTCCATCGGGAAACATCCACGGTGTGGCGGGACGCGGCAGATTGGGATCGAAATAGACAATCTCCTCCTTCCACTCGCGCGTACCCTTGTGGCCGAGTTGGGCGAAGAACGGGGCGACGGCTTCGAGCCGGCCCGCCGGCCAGGATTCCGTGCGCGTCCCCATGAAGGTGAGGGCCACCACGCGGGCCAGACCGGCCGGCGCACGGTTCTGGGACGCGCGAAAGAAATTGGCCGGACCCACGCGGAAATTGCTGCCGTTGGCCGTGAGCAATTCGCGGACAAACTGGTCATACGGCATCCGGTGGTGGATGGCATCGTGCACCCAGCGGTAATAGCATTGGGCCGCATTCGGCCAGAGGTTGATGGGGAACTCGGCCTTGATCCGTAGCAAGTCGCTCCACTTCATGGCCCAGTAGTCATCGAACTCGTCGCGAACCAGGAGTTGCTCGATCAGGGCGCTTCGTTTGGCGGGATCGCCGTCGGCCAGAAAGGCGCGGGTTTCCGCGGCGGTGGGCAGTGTGCCGATGACATCGAGGAACACGCGTCGGACAAACACCGCATCGCTGCAGGGTGGCGCCGGCTGCAGGCCGAGGCTGGCGAGCCGGGCAAAAACCAGCTCATCAATGCGCCCCTGGGGCTGGCTGCTGGTCGGGAGCTCGTAGGGATTGCTTGCAGCGGCGCCGAGAGGGACAGCGAAGAGTGTGAGCGAGAGGAGCGCGCCAGCCAGCCGGTGTCGCCACCGGGGTGGGGGGCTTGGCGGGGTGAAGGTGAGTGGGAGGGTACCGGGAAGAGGCATAGGCATCCGGAACCTTCGCGACGCGTGGAAGCGCGTTGGTCTGTCTGGAGGACGGCCCGGACAATGCCACGGTTTCCGGCCGAGCGGGGGAATAATCGGCCCTTATGGCAAGATACGCCGCACCTCATGGCGGCGGCCTTGATTAATCATGGAAATACGATCCAGCCCGCATTGGCGGAAAGCGGCCCGTCAAGCGACCGGGAGTGGCTCAGACGGTTTTTCCCGAGCGGCAGCCGGTCAGTCCAAAGCACTGCGGATCCTGGTGCCGAGTGCAGCGTAGTCTTCGGCGGACAGCAGGACCTTCGGGTCGGGCATCATCGTGAAAGTGGAGCCCCAGTTCGGACCGTCGACATATTTGGGCACGAGATGGAAATGCAGGTGCGGCAGCTTGTCGGAGTAGGCGCCGTAATTGATCTTGGCCGCGCCGAGGGCGGTGCGCATGGCTTTGGCGGCGCGGGCGACGTCCTGCGTGAATTTGGCCAGCTCGTCGGCCGGCAGCTCGTAGAGCTCGTTCACGTGGCCTTGGTAGGCGACGACGCAGCGACCGCGGTAGGTCTGCTCCTTGAAGAGGTAAAGGGTCGAGACCGCCAGCGGCGCGACTTCGATCATGAGGTCATGCAGACGCTGGTCCTTGCGGCAATAGAAGCAGTCGGGGAGGGTGCTCATGCGCACAGCCTTGGTCCTGGAGCCGATCCTGTCGAGACGGAGATTTTTCCGTCCCGGACTGTCTACGCGTCTCGCGTGGGCGCACGCTCAGGACTCACTTGACGCGGGATCGGGTCTGCGCGACGTTACGGGCATGTCCACGGCCGCAATCCGCACCTCCAAACGGTCCTCGCGCAAACCGCGCGCGCAGGCCAAGGGGCGGGCCGTGAACAAAGGGCCTTCGTTTGGAGAATGGGCAAGACGTGTCGCCGGGATGATAAAGGGCGCTCCGTCTGACCTTTCCACCCGTGAAGGTTTCGGGGAGTAATTACTTGGTCGATGCAGGACCGCTCGTGGGTTTGCTCAGCGAGAGCGACCAATGGCATCAGTGGAGCAAACAGACGTTGGCGGTCTTGGATGAGCCGTTGCTAACGACTGAAACCGCTTTGGCTGAGGTTTGTCATCTGGTGGGCCGCTATCGGCGCGCTCTGCTAGAAGTTACAACCATGTTGTCGGACGGCCGGCTGCAAGCGTTGCCGGTATTGTCGTCTCACCCGCGACGAGTGGGAGAGCTTCTGGCAAAGTATCCGCAAATGGATGCGGGCGACGCCACCCTCGTGGTATTGTCTGAGCGGTTTCCGCGGGCCAGATTGATCACGGTAGACGACGATTTTCGGCGCTATCGGCGGTTGCGAAACCAGGTTATCCCCCTGGTGATTCCGCAGAGTGGCTAAAGGCACCACTGAGACCGGTTGAGAGCGGGATCGCCGGACCAGCCAATGCGACGTTCGACCCGACGGCAGACTTCTCAGGAGGACGCGGTTTTTTCCGGAAAGAGCCGGCGTAAACCGGCCGCGGTGGCCGGGGTGACGCCGCGCTCGGTGATGAGTCCCGTGATCAACCGGGCGGGGGTGACGTCGAAAGCCGGGTTGGCCGCCGGGCTGCCATCGGGCGTGACGGTGATCGTGGCGATGTCGCCATTGTCGAGCCGGCCGGTGAGCCGCGTGACCTCGTCAGTCGTGCGCTCCTCGATCGGGATGTCTCGTTGCCCGTCGTCGATGGTCCAGTCGATGGAGGGCGAAGGCAGGGCGACATAAAAGGGGACGCCATTGTCGTGCGCCGCCAAGGCCTTCAGGTACGTGCCGATCTTGTTGCAAACATCACCGCGGGCGGTCGTGCGGTCGGTGCCGACAATGACGACGTCGACCTGACCGTGTTGCATGAGGTGACCGCCGGCGTTGTCGACGATGACGGTGTGAGGGACCCCGTGATTGAGCAACTCCCAGGCGGTCAGACTGGCGCCTTGGTTGCGGGGACGCGTTTCATCGACCCAGACATGCACCGGCAGGCCGGCGTCGTGAGCCTGATAGATGGGCGCGGTGGCGGTGCCCCAGTCGACAGTGGCGAGCCAGCCGGCGTTGCAGTGGGTCAAAATGTTTAGCGGTTGTCCGGCGGGCTTGCGAACGGCGAGATCGCGGAGGAGCGGCAGGCCGGCCCGGCCGATGGCGTGATTGAGGGCGACATCCTCGTCGCAGATCATGGCGGCGAATTCCCGCGCGGCGGAGGAGCGGGAAGTAGCGGGCAGGGGCAACAGGTGCTGGAGCGTCCGGTCCAGTGCCCAGCGGAGATTGACGGCCGTCGGCCGCGTGGCGAGCAGTGTGGCGTGGGCGTGACGGAGGCCGGCGTCGGAGGCATCCTGACGCAGGCCGAGCCACATTCCGTAGGCAGTGGTGGCGCCAATGAGCGGTGCGCCCCGGACGAGCATGGCGCGGATGGCGTGTGCCGCCTCGTCGAGCGAAGTGAGGCGCACCGTCTTGAATTCATGGGGCAGACGGGTCTGATCGATGATGCCGACGGAAGCGCCGTCTGGGTCGAGCCAGATCGTACGCTGGGGTTTGCCGTTAACTTTCATGGGCGATTTTGCCTATCTGAGGACCCGCACCAGAATGGCGCAAAGGTTTTCTCGGGAGCGAATTTGCCTGCGACCGCAGGGATGCGTATTTGACGAGAAGACCGGTTTACTCGGCGTAGGGACGCTGGTGGGGTGACAAAGCAAAGGCCCGCCGGAGCGGGCCTTGAGTTGTCCAACCGGAGAAGCCGGTCGATCGGAGGGAACGAAGGGCAGCTCAGGCGAGCTTCACGCCGCGGGCTTGGGCGGCACGGATGAGGGCGGCGGCCATGTCGCTCGGGGTGACAGCGCACTCGATGCCGCATTCCTTGAAGACGGCGATCTTGGCCGCGGCGGTGTCCTCGGCTCCGCCGACGACGGCACCGGCGTGGCCCATGCGGCGTCCGGCGGGGGCCGTGGCGCCGGCGATGAAACCGGCGACGGGCTTCTTGCAGTTGGCCTTGATCCAGCGGGCGGCTTCAACCTCGGCGTTGCCGCCGATTTCGCCGATCATGATGATGCCCCAAGTTTCCGGGTCGTCATTGAACATCTTGATGACGTCGAGGTGCGAGGTGCCGTTGACCGGATCGCCGCCGATGCCGACGGAGGTGGTCTGGCCGAGGCCGTTGGACGTCAGCTGGAACACGGCTTCGTAGGTGAGCGTGCCCGAGCGGGAGACGACGCCGACGTGGCCTTTCTTGTGAATGTAGCCGGGGGCGATGCCGATGCGGCAGCCGCCGCTGGAATCCTTGCCGGTGCCAGGGGTGACGAGGCCGGGGCAGTTGGGTCCGATGAGGCGGGTCTTCTTGCCATGCATGGCGCGCTTGGCGGCGATCATGTCCTTGATCGGAATGCCCTCGGTAATGGCGACGCAGAGGTCGAGATCGGCGTCGACGCATTCAAGGATGGCGTCAGCGGCGAAGGGCGGGGGGACAAACACGGCGGAGACGGTCGCGCCGGTGGCGGCGACGGCATCGCGCACCGTGTTGAAGATCGGCACGCGGTGCGCGCCGTGCTCGAAAAACTGCCCGCCCTTGCCCGGCGTGACACCGGCGACGATCTTCGTGCCGTAGTCGAGGGAGAGCTTGGTGTGGCGTCCGCCGAACTCGCCGGTGATGCCTTGGACGAGGACCTTGGTGTCAGGAGTGATGAGAATGGACATGGGGGAAGGGAGGAAAAGTGAGAGGTTATGAGTTAATGGTGAGGAGTTAGGTCCGGTGGTTTGATGACGCTCAACGCAGTACCAAGAACTCCTAGCGGTGGCTGTCAGGCCACCAGCTTCACGATCTTTTGGGCGGCATCGGCCATGGTGTCGGCGGAGTCGATCTTGAGGCCGGATTCGGAAAGGGTCTTTTTGCCGGCGGCGACGTTGTTGCCCTCGAGGCGGACGACGAGCGGGATCTTGAGGCCGAGCTCGCGGGTGGCGGCGACCACGCCGGTGGCGATGGTGTTGCAGTCCATGATGCCGCCGAAGATGTTGACCAGAATGCCCTTCACGTTCGGGTCGGTAAGAATGATTTTGAAGGCGGCCTGGACCTGGTCCTTGGAGGCGCCGCCGCCGACGTCGAGGAAGTTGGCCGGGCTGCCGCCAAAGTGCTTGATGATGTCCATCGTGCTCATGGCGAGGCCGGCGCCGTTGACGAGGCAGGCGATGTTGCCGTCGAGGGCGATGTAGGAAAGGGCGAACTTGGCGGCCTCGATCTCCTTGGGGTCTTCCTCATTGAGATCGCGCAGGGCGACGATGTCGGGATGGCGGAAGAGGGCGTTGTCGTCGAAGGAGACCTTGGCGTCGAGGGCGAGGACCTTGCCGTCGGGCGTGGTGATGAGGGGGTTGACCTCGACCATGGCGGCGTCGGTTTCCCAGAACATCTTATAGAGGGAGGCGATCAGCTTGACGGCGTTTTTGAAATAATCGCCGGTGAGGCCGAGGCGGAAGGCCAGCTCGCGGGCCTGGTAGCCCTGGAGCCCGACGGCGGGGTCCACGATAATCTTGAAGATCTTGTCGGGCGTCTCGTGGGCAACCTTCTCGATCTCCACGCCACCCTCGGTGGAAGCGACGATGACCGGGCGGGAGCTGACGCGGTCCAGCAGGATGGCCAGATAGTATTCCTTGGTGATGTCGCTGGCCTGGGTGAAGTAGACGGTCTGCACCTTGCGGCCGGCGGGGCCGGTCTGGGCGGTGATGAGCGTGTTGCCGAACATCGCCTTGGCGTAGGCGAGGGCGTCGGCCTTGGTCTTGGCGAATTTGACGCCGCCCTTGAAGCCGTCGGTGAAGGTGCCTTTGCCGCGGCCGCCGGCGTGGATCTGGGATTTCACTACGACGGGGGCGTCGGGGAGCTGGGCGAGGGCGGGTTCGAATTCCGCTACGCTGCGGGCGGCGACGCCCTTGGGGACGGCGACGCCGTATTTTTCGAACAGGGCCTTGGCTTGGTACTCGTGAATGTTCATGGAAAGAAAGGTCATGTTTTAGCCATAAACCCCGGGCAATTGACACAAAAAAGATGCTGCCGGGGTTGGCGGCCGCCTTCTCAAGGCGGGATTGCCTTTCCGACGCCCCCCTGCACGATGGCCGGTCATGCAATCGCACGAGCTGCTCAAGGAGGTGTTGAAAAAGACCAGTGCCAAACAGATCTCCAGTGACATGGGGCTGTCGCTATCCCTGATCTACAAATGGGCCGAGCCACCCCAGGACGAGACCGGCAGCGGCGCCAATAACCCGCTTGACCGAATCGAGCAGTTGCTGCGCATCACCAACGATCCGCGCATCGCCCAGTGGGTCTGCGAGCGGGCCGGGGGCTTTTTCATCACCAACCCCAAGACCAAGCCGCATCCCTACCAGCTGATTCCGTTCACGAACAACATCGTGCAGGAGTTTGCCGACATGCTCGGGGTCATTGCCGTGGCCGCTTCCGACAACACGATCACCAAGGACGAGGCCAAAGCCATCCGTCGGCGCTGGGAAGACCTGAAGTCGGTGACCGAGGGCTTTGTCCAAAGTAGCGAGGAAGGAAATTTTTTGGCGCTGCAGTCGGCCGGCAGCACGGCTGATGCGGTCAGAGCGAAGTCCTAACCGCATCCAGACAGTTGCGGGTATATCATTCTGCGGACGGGCAGGCCGTCAGCACGTGACACCCTTGAGGAGCGGATCGCCGATCTGTCGGCCGTGAGTTGAGGCCTTTCACTGATAGGAGGAATAGGCTTCGTGAGCCGCGAAAATGATGTGGGAGCGAGCTTGCTCGCGACATTCCATGTCCAGAGTCGCGAGCAAAGCTCACTCCGCCGAATCCTGGCACAGGGCTGCAGGCAGGGTGGAGAGGGAATGTTGTCGTTAAGTTTGACCGAAATCGTCCGATGGTCTTGCCGAGCCAGACGCTTTTTCCCTCTGAAAAAGGGAAGACATGAATGAGTTTCATCCATTGGGCTGTTTGAGATGAATTGTATGCGCTGCGTATGACATCAGGTCGGACCCACGCTGGCAGGGGAGTTGCTCAAGTGCGTTCGGTTCCACGCGACACCTCCAGTGTCAGTACAGACCGAACTCATCATCACTAACAAGCAATCAATCCTACTGCACTCATGACCAAGCAAACAATCCGTCTCGCAGGTTGGGCCTCCGCCCTGCTGTCTCTGGCCAGCACGGCCCTGGCCGATGTGAAGTTGAACGAAAACTTCTCCGTCGGCGGCTATGCCGTCGGCTCCTACCAGTACACCAAAACCGACGGTTCGCCTGCGACCGATCGCTTCGACACCGATGCGATCAAGACCGCCTTCACCGCTTCCTTCAAGCCGGTGACGGGTGTCGTGAGCCTCTTCTATCCCGGCGTGGCCGGCGATGAAGTCACCGTTCTCGATGCCTATGCGACCTACGACGCGGGTGAAGGCTACTCGATCACCGGTGGCAAATTCCTCAGCTACCACGGCTACGAGGCGTTTGATCCCGTCAACATGACGCAGATCACCTATGCGGCCCCGACGGCCGGCTCGATGTTCTCGATCCCGGCCTATCACTCCGGCATCCGTCTGGACTACTCGGACTCGGCCCATAGCTACGGTCTGGCCCTGGTCGATTCCGTCTACAGCCCCTACAGCATCTTCAAGGGCGACGGCGAACTGAAGGACAACGCCGGCTTTGAAGGCTACTACAAGTACACCGGCACGAAGGATCTCACGATCTTCGCCGGTGTGGCCTATGACAGCAAGGGCGGCTTCCAGTCCCACTCGGTGCTGATGCTCGACCTCTGGGCCCAGTACAACGTCTCCAGCGAGGTCTACATCGCCGGTGAAGTTGCCAACTCCAACGCCGGCATGGGCATCAAGAGCACTTCCTGGCTCGCGCTGCTCGGCTACACGCCGGCCGGTCCGGTTTCCTGGATTTTCCGCCTGAGCGGTGACTCCCCGAAGGCCGCGGTGGGCGCCGACAAGTACCTGCAGTACACGGTCAGCCCGACCTACAAGCTCACCGACAACCTTTCGATCCGCGGTGAGTATTCCTACTACGATTACAAGAACTCGGGCAGCAAGTCGTTCTTCGGCGTGCAGGCTCTCTTCAAGTTCTGATCGCAGCCCGCTAGCGGCGGCGCTCCCCGTTTTCGCGGGAGCGCGCGCCTGTTGATTCCCGCCGACCGGCGCTCCGCTTCCGCGGAGGCCGTCGGCCTCCACGAAATCTCTCCCCTGTCATCATCATGTTCAAAACATCCCGTTACCTTGTAGCCGCGGGCGCGCTTCTCGCCTCCGCTTTCACCTCCGCCCTCCATGCCGCCGACACCGTCAAGGTGGGCGTGCTCCACTCCCTTTCCGGCACGATGGCGATCAGCGAGACCTCGCTGCGCGACATCCTCATGTTCACCGCCGACGAGATCAACGCCAAGGGCGGCGTGCTCGGCAAGAAGATCGAGCTCGTCATCGTCGACGGCGCCTCCGACTGGCCGACCTTCGCCGAGAAGTGCAAGCAGCTCACCGAACAGGACAAGGTCGCCGTGACCTTCGGCTGCTGGACCTCCGTCAGCCGCAAATACTGCCTGCCCGTCCTCGAGAAGAACAACGCGCTGCTGTTCTACCCTGTGCAATACGAGGGTGAAGAAGAGTCCCAGAACGTGTTCTACACCGCCGAGGCCGTCAACCAGCAGGCCACGCCGGCGGTCGACTTCTATCTCGCCGAGGGCAAGAAGAAGTTCTACCTGCTCGGCACCGACTACGTCTACCCGCAAACCACCAACCTCGTGCTGCTGGAATACCTCCTCAGCAAGGGTGTGCCGCTGGAAAACATCGGCGGCGGCTTCGTGAAGGACAGCTCGGGCAAGATCACCAACGCCGGCAAATACACCGGCTTCGGCCACACCGACTACCAGCAGATCGTCGCCGAGATCAAGCAGTTCGCCGCCTCCGGTGACGCCTGCGTGATCAGCACGCTGAACGGCGACACCAACGTCCCCTTCTTCAAGGAATACGCCGCTTCCGGCCTCACCGCCGAGACCTGCCCGGTCGTCTCCTTCTCGATCTCCGAGGATGAATTCCGCGGCCTGCCCGCCGACAAGCTCGTCGGCCAGCTCGGTTGCTGGACCTACTTCGAGTCGATCGACACGCCCGCCAACAAGAAGTTCGTTGCTGACTTCAAGGCCTGGCTCGCCAAGAGCACGGTCCCCGGTCTCGTCAAGGAAGGCCGCGTCACCTGCTCCCCGATGGTGTTGAGCTATGACGGCATGTATCTCTGGAAGGCCGCCGTCGAAAAGGCCGGCACCTTCGATGTCGATGCGGTCCGCACGGCCCTGAAGTCCGGTCTCTCCTTCGATGGTCCCGGTGGCAAGGTCACGACCCAGCCGAACATGCACCTTACGAAGAATGTCTACATCGGTGAGACCAAGGCCAACGGCCAGTTCAAGATCCTGAAGTCGTTCGCCAACGTCTACGGCGAGCCCTGGCTGAAGGGTAAGTTCAAATAAGGCTCAGGCTAGACTTTGTTTGTAGGTATTGGACGCGGGGCGGGTCTTAAAAGCCCGCCCCGCTTTTTTTGGCATGAATCCAGCATAAGCAAAAAGGACCCACGCATGAATTTGTTTCACCGCGCATTCTTCCTCCTCGCCACGACCTTCATGCTGACGGTAGTCGCACCGGCCGCCGAGCCGGCCCGCGTCGTGATCGCCCGCGCGGTGCTTACGGAGGACGGGGCCGCCAAACGTGAGTTGATTGCGTCCCTGGCCGGACAGGATGATGAAGCCATTCCCGAGCTCCTCGCCGCCTGGCGAAGTGACGCCATTTTCCTCCACGTTGCCCCGTCCGGCACCGTGCCGGTGCTGCTCACGGGCGAAAAAGATTCCGCCGGCGCCCAGGCTGCCATCCGCGTGGACACCGGTGCCCCGCTCACGGACGCTACCGGCACGCCGATGCGGCTCGTGGCCGGTGACATGAAGTCGGCCGATCACACCAGCGCGCTGCGCCGGTCCATGAAGGCCGTGCTCGACCTTGTTGATCTCGTCTCCGCCAATCCCAAGCGCCGCCTGCTGGGCGTGCAGACCATCGGGCAGAAGCAGGACGACTCCAAGCTGCCGCTGCTGCTCGAGCGCCTGCCCGTCGAGACCGATGCCACGGTCATGCGCTCCTTGCGCGAGGCGATCGCATTGGTCCGGCTCAAGGATACTAACGATGCGGTCAAGCTGGCCGCCCTTGCCGAGTTGAAGGAACTGCACACGCTCTCCAGCGCTGATTTTCTCCGCAACGCCCTGCAGGAGGCGGAGGACCGCAAGGCCGCCCCGGTGATTGCCGCCACGAAGGCCGCCATGCACGCCGTCGAGTCGCATCGCTCTTTTGTCGATCTGTTCGGCACGATCTTCCGCGGCATCAGCCTTGGCAGCATCCTGCTGGTGCTGGCCTTGGGACTGGCCATCACCTTCGGCCTGATGGGCGTGATCAACATGGCCCACGGCGAAATGATCGCCGTCGGCGCCTACACGACGTACTTGGTCCAGAATATTTTCGGCAGCGGGATCGTGATACCGTTCTTTGGACTGAGTCTCGGCATCCCGGGCATGAATCTCTCCGGCTGGCTCTACCAGTGCTACTTCCTGGCCGCGATTCCGCTCAGTTTCTTCACTGCGGCGCTGGTCGGCATCGGCCTTGAGCGCAGCATCATCCAATGGCTGTACCGCCGGCCACTGGAGAGCCTGCTCGCCACCTGGGGCGTGTCGGTCGTGCTGCAGCAGATCTTCAAGCTCATGTTCGGGTCGAACAACGTGCAGGTTTCCAGTCCGGTCTACCTCAGCGGCAACTGGACGGTGAACGACATCATTCTCGGCTGGAACCGGGTCTTCGTGATCGGCTTCGCCCTCATGATCGTGCTGGGCGTCTGGCTCGTGCTCACGCGGACTTCCCTCGGCCTGCTGATCCGCGCGGTCATGCAGAACCGTGGCATGGCCTCCTGCATGGGTGTCCGCACCAGCCGCGTCAACATGCTCACCTTTGGTCTCGGCAGCGGTCTGGCCGGGCTCGCCGGCGCGTTCCTCAGCCAGATTGGCAACGTCGGGCCTTCGCTCGGGCAGAGTTACATCGTGGATTGTTTCATGACCGTGGTCGTCGGCGGGGTGGGGAACCTCCCGGGCACGGTCATCAGCGCCTTTGGCATCGGTCTCGCCGATCAGTCACTGCAGCAGATTTTGCTCAACCCCGTGCTCGGCAAGATCCTCGTGCTCGTGGCCATCATCCTGTTCCTGCAATGGCGTCCGGCCGGTCTCTTCGTGACGCGCACCCGCAACCTGGAGGACTGACCCATGAGCATTCCTCCCCACCGCCGCCCGGAGGTCTTGGCCGTCGCCACGATCTCGCTCTTTCTGATCGTGGTGTTTCCGCTGCTGAACGCGCACGGCATCGTCAGCGATTTCACGATCAATCTGTGGGGCAAATACCTTTGCTTCGCCCTGCTCGCGATCTCGGTTGATCTGCTGTGGGGTTACACCGGTCTCCTCAGCCTTGGCCAGTCGATGTTCTTTGCGTTGGGCGGCTACATGCTGGGCATGCACCTCATGCTCCTGATCGGGGAGCAGGGTGTCTATGCCCAGGCCGGCAAGAATCCGCATTTGCTGCCGGACTTCATGGTCTTCCTCGGCCACACGTACCTGCCGGCGTTCTGGCAGCCGTTCTATTCCTTCGCGTTCTCGGCCCTCATGGTGGTGGTGATGCCCGGACTGCTGGCCCTGGTGTTTGGTTTCCTGGCGTTCCGCTCGCGGATAAAGGGCGTTTACTTCTCCATCCTCACGCAGGCCCTGACCTACGGCGCGGCCCTGTTGTTCTTCCGGAACAATCTGCTCATGGGAGGCAACAACGGTTTCACCGACTTCAAGGTGCTTCTTGGCGCCGATCTCCGTGAGGCGGGGACGCAACGCGGGCTTTTCGTGGCGACGGCGGTGATCCTGCTCGTGGTCTATGTCGGCTGCCGCGTCCTGAGCCGGACCAAATTCGGCCTCGTGCAGCAGGCGATCCGCGATGGCGAGAACCGCGTGTTGTTCAGCGGCTACGCCTCGGCGCACTTCAAGCTGTTCATCTTCGTGCTGAGCGCGGCCATCGCCAGCGTGGGCGGGGCGCTCTACGTGCCTCAGGTGGGCGGCATCAATCCCAGCGTGATGACTCCCGACAAATCCCTCGAGGCGGTGGTCTGGGTGGCGGTTGGCGGACGCGGCACCCTCGTGGGTCCAATCGTTGGCGCGATCAGTATCAACGCGCTGAAGAGTTGGGCGACCAAGGAGTTTCCGGATTACTGGCTCCTGATTCTGGGCAGTCTGTTCATTTTGGTGGTGCTGTTTCTGCCCGGTGGCTTGGTGAGTCTGCCCAAGCGCCTGGCGCCCTACTGGCAGAAGCTCACCGGCCGGAAACCTGCCGCCGCCAACGACGATCCCGTTCCCGCGGTGAAACCCTAGTCCTCAACCGAAAACCGACCATTACCGATGCCGCACGCCCTGCTCACCGTTGAGGATGTCTCCAAGACCTATGATGGCTTCAAGGCCATCTCGAACCTCAATTTCTACCTCTACGCCGGCGAGCTGCGCACCGTCATCGGTCCCAATGGCGCGGGCAAATCGACCTTCTTTGACCTGATCACCGGACGCGCTCAGCCCGACAAAGGGAAGATCGAGTTCGGCGCCGATCCGGCCGATAGCCATGACCTGACCTCGCTCAACGAATACGAGATCAACCGGCTGGGCGTGAGCCGCAAATTCCAGACGCCGAGCGTGTACACCGAGCACACCGTCTGGGACAACCTTGTGCTCTCGCTCAAGGGCCCGCGCGGTGTCTTCGCCTCGCTCTTCAAGCGGATGACTTCGACCGAGCGCGATCGCCTCGACGAACTGCTGAAACTCATCCGCCTCGATGCCAAGCGCGGCTGGAAGGCCGGTCTGCTGGCCCATGGCGAAAAACAGTGGCTGGAGATCGGGATGCTGCTCGCGCAGGAACCGAAACTCCTTCTGGTCGACGAACCGGCCGCCGGTATGACCGACGAGGAAACCCACCGCACCGGCGAACTGCTGATCAGTTTGTCCGGCAAGCACAGCATCGTGGTGGTCGAACACGACATGACCTTCGTGAAACAGATCGCCCGGGACGGAAATGTCACCGTGCTCCACCAGGGCACCGTGCTCTGCGAGGGCAAGTTTGACGAGGTCCAGTCCAACCAAAAGGTCCGCGAGGTCTACCTGGGCCGCGGCAAACATGGGACGCGGTAACACGGAGCCTGCGATCATGATTTTTATTTCATTCCACCTCTTTTCCGCCGTCCGTTTGGTCGGCCGAGTAGTTAGTAATTGGTATTTGGTAGTTAGTGATCAGTCAGCGGTGGGCATTTCCTCGGCTCGAATCCTAATCACTAACTACCAACTACCAACTACTCCCGTCCGGAGCGGCTCACGCTCGCGATCGCATTAACACTTTCGTTGCCCTCACCATGTCCGCCCTTCTCCAACTGACCGGAATCGAAACCTACATCGGTGGATCCCACATCCTCCGCGGGGTCGATCTGGAGGTCTCGCCGGGAGAGGTTGTGGCCCTGATGGGGCGCAACGGAGTGGGGAAGACGACCACATTGAAATCCATCACCGGGGTGCTGCCCGTGCGCGCCGGCACGATTACTTTTGACGGCAAGCCGATCGAGAAACTTGCCATCGACGTGCGGGCGCGGGCCGGCATCGGCTACGTGCCGCAGGGACGCGACATCTTCCCCCACCTGACCGTGGAGGAGAACCTGCAGGTCGGCCTCGTGGTCCACAATCGCAAGGGTGCCGATGCCAAGGCCGCCCTTGAGCGGGTCTACGATCTCTTTCCTGTCTTGAAGGACATGCTGAAGCGCAAGGGCGGGGTGCTTTCCGGCGGACAGCAGCAGCAACTCGCCATCGGCCGCGCCCTGCTCACCAATCCCAAGCTCCTGATCCTCGACGAACCGACCGAGGGCATCCAGCCCTCCATCATCGACCAGATTGGCGACACCCTCAAGAAGCTCAAGGCCCCGGCCGCCCCCGTGGCTGCGATTGACCAAGCTCAGCGCGACGTCGCCGAGATCACCCGGGCCGTCTCCAAGCTCAAGCAGAGCCACGCCCTCGCCATCCTGTTGGTCGAGCAGTACGTCGATTTCTGCCGGGAGGTGGCGGACCGCTACTATGCCATGGATCGCGGCGTGGTCGTTTCCTCCGGCCCCATCGCCAGCTTGACCGACGAGGTGGTTAAGGAACACTTGCAGGTATGATGGAGCCAGGAGCAATAAGAGGGGAGCAAGGAACCAGGCCGACCGGCTTCGGACTTGGCTTCACTTGTCTTGCTCCGAACTCTTTGCTCTGCGCTCCCCGCTTCCCCCGCCCATGCACCTGACTCCCCGCGAACGCGAAAAACTGATGATCGTCACGGCTGCCGATCTGTCCCGCCGCCGGCAGGCGCGCGGCCTGAAGCTGAATTACCCGGAGGCTATCGCCATCATCACCTACGAGATCATCGAAGGCGCCCGCGACGGACGCACCGTGGCCGATCTCATGAGCTACGGCACCACCATCCTGAAACGGTCCGACGTCATGGAGGGTGTCCCGGAGATGATCCACGAGGTCCAGGTCGAAGCGACCTTTCCGGACGGCACCAAGCTGGTGACCGTGCATGATCCGATCAGATAATTTACGATTAACGATTGATGAACTATGATTTCCCCGGACCGAACACGCTTGGGTGCCTTTCTAGTCATTAATCGTGAATCATTAATCATCAATGCACCCCATGATTCCCGGTGAAATCATTCCTGCTGCCGACGTGGCGGCCTTGGAGGCCAATCTTGGCCTCGCGACGGTCTCGCTCGACATCACCAACACTGGTGATCGTCCCATCCAGGTGGGTTCGCACTATCATTTCTTCGAGACGAACGAGGCGTTGACCTTCGACCGCAAGGCGGCGCGGGGCTTTCGCCTGAACATTCCAGCCGGGACCGCCGTCCGCTTCGAGGCGGGCGACACCAAACGCGTCGAGCTGGTGGCCTTGACCGGCACCCGCGAAGTCTACGGCCTCCAAGCCAAGATCAACGGCAAGCTGGATGGCAAAAAATCCGTAGTGCGAAAGGCTGCCGTCAGGAAAGGTCGTAAATCGTAAATCATTAATCGTAATTCGAAAATGTCGCTCAATCTATCGCGCCGCCAATACGCCGAGATGTTCGGTCCCACCGTGGGGGACCGGGTGCGTCTCGCTGACACCGACCTCTTCGTGCAGGTGGAGCGTGACCTCATTGCCGAGGGTGGCGGCTATGGCAACGAGATCAAGTTTGGCGGCGGCAAGGTCATCCGCGATGGCATGGGCCAGTCGCCCACGGCGCTGGACGCCGAGTCGCTCGATCTGGTCATCACCAACGCCACGATCCTCGATCCCATCCTGGGTGTCATCAAGGCGGACATCGGCATCAAGCACGGCCTGATTGTCGGCATCGGTCACGCGGGCAACCCCGGGATCCAGCGCGACCTCGGCTCGGTCTTTGTCGATCCGCGCACCAAGAAGAAGAATCCGATGATCGTCGGCGCCGCCACCGAGGTGATTGCAGGCGAGGGGCATATCATCACCGCCGGCGGCATTGATTCCCACATCCATTTCATCTGCCCGCAGCAGATCGACGAGGCCATCAGCTCCGGCATCACGACGATGCTCGGCGGCGGCACCGGTCCGGCCCACGGCACCTTTGCCACGACCTGCACGCCCGGCATCTGGAACATCCATCGCATGCTGGAGGCGGCCGAGGCCTACCCGATGAATCTCGGCTTTCTGGGCAAGGGCAACTGTGGCACCGCCGCTCCCCTCCGCGAGCAGGTGCTGGCCGGGGCGATCGGGCTCAAGCTGCACGAGGACTGGGGCACGACGCCCGGCGCGATCGACACCTGTCTGGGGGTGGCCGACGAATACGACGTCCAGGTCGCGATCCACACCGACACCCTCAACGAATCGGGTTACGTGGACGACACGATCAAGGCCTTCAAGGGCCGGACGATCCACACCTTCCACTCCGAGGGCGCGGGCGGCGGCCATGCGCCGGACATCATCCGCGTCTGCAGCGAGGCGAATGTCCTTCCGTCCTCGACCAACCCGACGCGGCCCTACACGGTCAACACCATCGATGAGCATCTCGACATGCTCATGGTCTGCCACCACCTCGACGCCAAGATCCCTGAGGACGTGGCGTTCGCCGAGTCGCGCATCCGCCCCGAGACCATTGCCGCCGAGGACCGGCTGCACGACCTGGGCGCGATCTCGATGATGTCGTCTGATTCGCAGGCCATGGGCCGCATCGGCGAGGTCATCATCCGCACCTGGCAGACTGCGCACAAGATGAAGCAGCAGTTCGGCGGCCTGAGCGGCAAGGCGCATCCGGCGGCCGACAACTTCCGCGCCCTCCGCTATCTGGCGAAATACACGATCAACCCCGCCATTGCCCATGGCATCTCGCATATCGTCGGCTCGATCGAGGTCGGTAAACTGGCGGATCTGGTGATCTTCAAGCCGGCGATGTTTGGGGTGAAGCCCGAGACGGTGCTCAAGGGCGGGTTCATCGCCTGGGCCAATATGGGCGACCCGAACGCCTCCATCCCCACGCCGCAGCCCACTTTCTATCGTCCGCAGTTCGGCGCCTTCGGCAAGGCCCTGACCTCGACCAGCCTCACCTTCGTCAGCGCCGCCTCGCTCCGCAGCAAGACGGGACCCAAGCACCTGGGGCTCGCGCGCCGGCTCGAGCCGGTGAAATCCTGCCGGAAGGTAGGCAAGCGGGACATGGTGCTCAACGACGCCATGCCCAGAATTGAGGTCGATCCCGAGACCTACACGGTCAAAGCCGACGGCGTGCATCTCACCTGCGAGCCGGCCAAGGTACTGCCGATGGCCCAGCGGTATTTCTTATTCTGATCCCGGGCGGGATTCGTTCCCGGCCTAGTCGTGCGGGATGAGGCAATCGCCGCGGTCCCATGGCATGGGGCGTGCTCTCTTGGCGTAGCACGAAAGTGTAAAATCATAACACTCCACTCCCAACATGAATCAATCCCGTCCCCGTTTCCTGCGTCGCGCCCTCGCACTGTGCGCTGTGATCAGTCTCACTTTCGGCTCCCTGTCGGCCGCTCCTCTCAAGGTCGCTTACAGTGACTGGCCGGGCTGGACGGCGTTTGCCATCGGGGCCGAGAAGGGCTGGTTCAAGGAGGCTGGCGTGGACGTCGAGCTGCTCTGGTTCGAATACGGTCCCTCGATGGAGGCCTTCACGGCGGGCAAGGTGGACGCCGTCATGGTAACCAATGGCGACGCCCTGGTGACCGGGGCAACCGGCGGGAAGAACATCATGATTCTCGTGACCGACTACTCGAACGGCAATGACATGGTCGTGGCCAAGCCCGGCATCAAGTCGATGAAGGATCTCAAGGGAAAGAAGATCGGCGTGGAAGTGGGCTTTGTGGACCACCTGCTGCTGCTTAACGGACTCAAGAAAGCCGGCCTGAGCGAGAGTGACGTCACGATCGTGCCCACACCGACCAACCAGGCCCCGCAGGTGCTGGCCTCCGGTCAGGTTGACGCCGTGGCCGCCTGGCAGCCCAATTCTGGCGAGGCGCTCAAGGCCCTGCCGGGCTCGAAGGCTGTGTACACGAGCGCCGATGAGCCCGGCCTGATCTACGACATGGTGACCGTGACACCCCAGAGCCTGGCCCAGCGCCGCGCCGACTGGGTGAAATTCGTCAAGGTCTGGGACAAGATTGTCGCCTATCTCGCCGATCCCGCGACACGCGCGGACGGCATCAAGATCATGGCGGCGCGGGCGGGAGTTTCGCCCGAGGATTATGCCGCCTTCATGAGCGGCACCCATCTCCTGCCTCTAAAGGCCGGCACCCAGGTGATGACCGCCAAGACCAGCGGATTCGACAGCGTGGCCGGTTCCGCGGCGATCGCGAATGACTTCAACGTAAAGAATGAGGTCTACAAGGAGTCGCAGGATGTGGCGGCTTACATCGATGCCTCCCTTATGGTAGAGGCCACGAAATAACTTTCCGTTCCGGCAACCGGAGCGGTCACGCTCCGGTACCGCCGCCCCCTTTCCTTGATGTCGCGGGAACCCTGGTTTGATGTCTTGCGCCCGCTGGCCGGCCGGCGGCGGCTCTGGCTATGGGTGCTGTCTTTCACCCTGCCGGTGCTGGTGTGGAGCGCGGTCAGCTATGTGCCGTTCCTCTGGCATCCGGTCATGCGCGTGACGGATCCGGGGGAGGTGAGCTGGTTCACGACCGGCATGATGATTGACCGGCATGAGTTTGCCAGCGAGGCGGCCAAGGTGGTCGCCACAGGTGGCCGGGCTCCCCGGGGCGAGCGGGCCAATCCGATTTTTCTCCCGGCCCCGCATGAGGTCGCGCGGGCGCTCTACACGGCCTTCACGACGAAGCCGGTGCTGCGCGGCGAACTCTGGTTGCATGAGAGCCTGTGGTTGAGCATCCAAACCATCTTCTGGGGCTTTGTCGTGTCCTCGGCGATCGGAGTGCCTCTCGGCATCCTGTGCGGATCCTTCGCCACCTTGTCGCGCGTGACCGAGCCTCTGGTCGATTTCATCCGCTACATGCCGGCGCCGGCCTTTGGCGCCCTCATGGTGGCGATCTTCGGCATCTACCAGGAACCCAAGATCGCGATCGTATTCATCGGGACCTTCTTTCAGCAGGTGCTCGTCGTCTCCAATACCGTGCGCAAAGTGGATCCCGCCCTGATCGAGGCCGCCTCCACGCTCGGGGCCTCGCGGCGGAAACTTGTCTGGCGGGTCATCGTTCCGGCCAGCTTGCCTGACCTGTACAACGACCTGCGCATTTTGCTCGGCTGGGCCTGGACCTACCTGATTGTCGCCGAGGTGGTCGGCATCAGTTCCGGCATCACCTTTTTCATCAACCAGCAGGCCAAGTACCGCAACTTCGACAACGTCTACGCCGCCATTCTGATCATCGGCATCATCGGTCTGCTGACCGACCAGGCCCTGGCCTTTGTCGGCGACCGGCTGTTTGCGTGGCGCACGGGCCGGCGCAGCCGGGTGCGCACGGTCGTGACGCGCCTCTTTGCCGGGCGGGATGTCCTGCTGTTTCCCGACGAACCCGAGGAGGGAACGTCATGAACCCAGACGTTTCCTTGCCCGATTATCGCGACCAGGCACCGGCGGTCGCCGAGCGATTCCGCAAGCTGAAGGAGCGTCCGGTTGTCCTTGAGATCGACCGGCTCGGCCGGCAGTTCGAGGGTCAGCACGGCATGGTCACCGCGCTGCGCGACATCTCCCTCAAGATTCACCGCCGTGAACTGGTCTGTGTCATCGGACCCTCCGGTTGTGGCAAGTCCACGCTGATCCGCATCATCGCTGGACTCGATAATCCCACGAGCGGCCGGATGCTGGTGGACGGGAAGGAAGCCCGCGGACCAAGTCCGGAACGCGGCATGGTCTTCCAAGGCTACACGCTCTTTCCCTGGCTCACGGTGAAGCACAATGTGATGTTTGGCCTGGAGATGGAGGGAATGGATACGAACCGGGCGGAGGCCGAGGCCCGCCAATGGATCGACCTCGTCGGGCTCACCCGTTTCGCCGAGAGTTATCCCCGTCAGCTTTCTGGCGGTATGAAGCAACGCGTGGCGATCGCCCGGGCGCTGGCGCCCAATCCGCGGGTTTTGTTGATGGACGAGCCGTTCGGGGCGCTCGATGCGCAGACCCGGGCGCAGATGCAGGCGCACCTGATGGAGATCTGGCGCAACGTCGATGTGACCATACTCTTTATCACCCACGATTTGGACGAAGCCGTCCTGCTGGCCGACCGCATCGTTGTCCTCAAGGCCAACCCCGGGGAGGTCCAGGAAATCATCGAGGTGCCGGTGCCCCGTCCGCGCGGTCTCGCTCAGGTCAATTCCCCCGAGTTCCTCGCCACGCGCCGGCGCATCGAAGCACTGATTCACCCGCCGGTCACCGAACCCATCGAACGGCTGCCCATCGTTCGTCTCACCCAGGCCGGCGACGACGTGGAGTAGCCCCTGATGTCGTCTTTTGCCGTGACTTCAGCGCCACCCTCGCACAAAACGCCCCCGCATGCCCCGACCGTCCACCGTCGCCCGTTTCAGCGTCTCCCTGCCAGCCGACCTGCTCGACGAACTCGATGTGATGGTGAAGCGCCGGGGGTTCCAGAGCCGTTCGCAGGCGATCGGGGCACTCGCCCGGGACGGGCTGGTGGATCTCCAGAGCGAATTGGGGACCAGGAGCATGGCGGGAACGATCAATCTCGTTTACGACTACCGGAAGCGCAACCTGCAGCCCCGGCTCATGGCCATCCAGCACAAGTACTACCTGATGGTCGTCAGCAGCCTGCATGTGCACCTGGAGCATCACCATTACCTGGAAGTGCTGCTGGTGCAGGGTCCGCCGCCCAAGTTGCGCGAATTGGCCGACGAGCTGGCGACCTGCAAGGGCGTCAAGCACTGCCGGTTGCAACTCGCCGCCGAGGCCCTGCCGCCGTTGCTCTAGCCGCAGGAATCCGACGCCCCGGGAGACCGGCCTTTTCGCCGGCGTCCGCCCTCGCCGTTTGGCACGGAATTGGCTTGGCGTAGCGGTAATACTAAAAGATAAAAACGTAACACTCACTGCTTCATGGAACCTTTGCTCTACTCCCAGACCCTGACGCACGCCGGCATGTGGTCCGGCGTGATCGGCCGCGGCCGGACGCTCCGGCTCACCGATCTCGAGGGCGGGGCCAATGTGGGAATGCTCCTCTTCAACGCAGACCTGACCGTCGAGCGTTACAACATGCCCGACACCTTGAAGGGCCAGCATATCTTCCATGTCCGCCACCCGTATTGCCTGCACTCCGACATGGGACGCATCCTGGCCTCGATCACGGCCGATACGGTCGGCTGGCATGACACGGTGGCCGGTTGCTCCGACGCCAGGCTGGTGGCGGAGAAGTACGGACAGAAGACCTACCAGACCGCCCGCAACGACTTTCACCGCAACGGCCGCGAGTGTTTCCTGATCGAGCTGGCCAAGTGGGGGCTGGGCGAGCGCGACCTCGTGCCGAATCTCAACCTTTTCAGCAAGGTCGTGGCCGACGAGGCCGGGCGCCTGAACTTTGTGCCCGGTCATAGCGAGGCAGGCGACCAGGTGGAGCTCCGATTCGAAATGAACACCCTGGTCGTGCTGAACACCTGTCAACACCCGCTGGACCCCGACCCGACCTATCACCCTCGCTCGGTGCGTCTGGAGGTGTTCGTGAATCCTCCGGTGCCGGCGGACGATCCTTGCCGCAATTCGCGTCCGGAGAACACCCGGGCCTTCATCAACACCGAGAACTATCACCGGCTCCGCGGGTGAGGCCGCGGCAGCACCCAGAGTCTCATGGCAAGTGACCATCAAACGGAACCAGCATGAATACCCTCACTGAAAGTCAGCTTGATCCCACCACCGCGGTGTACCGCCACACCGTCCTCGCGGGCGACCATTGGTCGCGGGAAATCAAACGCGGTCAGGTCATGCGCATCGTGGACCTCGAGGGTAACCAGGCCGCCGACACCCTGTTCTATGATGCCCGGGACCCGGCCAACCGCTACAGTGCATCTGACACGGTGCGCCGCCAGTCAGCGCTCTACCTGACCACCGGCACCCCGCTGGTCTCCACCCGGGGGGACGTGTTGCTGACGATTGTGGCTGATACCTGCGGCCGCCATGACACCCTGGGCGGAGCCTGTTCCCGCGAGAGCAACACGATGCGTTACGCCCTGGAGAAAGAGCCCATGCACGCCTGCCGCGACAGCTTTATCCGCGGAGCGCAGGAATGCGGCTGCCACCTCGGCAAGCGCGACATCACTTGCAACATCAACTTCTTCATGAATGTGCCGGTCACGCCGGACGGTCGCCTGACCTTTGCCGACGGTGTCTCCGGTCCGGGCCGCTACGTCGAACTCCGCGCCGAACGCGACGTCCTCGCCCTGATCTCCAACTGCCCGCAGCTGAACAACCCCTGCAACGCATACAATCCGACACCAATTGAGGTGATGGTTTGGGAGGGGGCCGACGCGGGAAGCGTCGGAGTAGTTGGTAGTTTGGAATGAGTAATTAGGACGAACCATGATGACCCAAAGACTTCAGATAGCCGTTGAGGGCGGGCAGGAGATTCCGCATGACGTCCTGCAGCGCAGCTGCCTGTTCGACGGTAATGAGTCCTCGTTTGTGTGCCCGCCGGAGAAAGTGGCGGGTTTCGTACAAAGATCCGCGCGCAATGCGAACGAACCGTTGGTGGTCGGTCGGAGAAGCCCGGCCGTAGCCTTCCGCAATGTTTGCCCCCACACTGTCGGCGGCGCGCACGATTTGTTGACCAACCGTAGATCTGGAGAACTGGTCCCAGGACCTCGTGACGTTCCAAGTCAGATCGGCCAGCTCTTCGGCCAACGCATAAACTTTCAGACTATCCAGTGCGAATTTAGGCATGTTCCCATGAGTTGAGCGGCCCGAATTCGGGTTCCATGCCTAATTACTAACTACCAAATACCAACTACTTTCCTTTCCTTCCCTTGTTCTCCAAAATCCTCATCGCCAACCGCGGCGCCATTGCCTGTCGCGTCATCCGCACCTTGCGCCGTCTCGGGATCAACTCCGTGGCGGTTTACTCGGAGGCTGATGTCGGTTCGCTGCACGTCAGCCTGGCGGATGAGGCGGTGCTGATCGGTCCGCCACCGGCGGCGCAGAGCTATTTGCTCGGGGAAAAGATCATCGAAGTGGCGAAGCAGACCGGGGCGCAGGCGATTCATCCGGGCTATGGATTCCTCAGCGAAAATGCCGGATTTGCCGAGGCCTGTGCCGCGGCCGGGATTGTTTTCATCGGACCGAAGCCGGACCAGATGCGGCGTTTCGGTTTGAAGCACACCGCGCGGGAAATCGCCCAGGCAGAGGGCGTGCCGCTGCTGCCGGGCACGGGCCTGCTTTCCGATGTGGCGGTCGCGCTGCAGGAGGCGGAGACGATCGGCTATCCGGTCATGATCAAGAGCACCGCCGGGGGCGGCGGCATTGGCATGCAGCTGTGTTGGAGCGCGGCGGAACTCGAGCCGGCCTTCGCGCGGGTGGACCGGCTGAGCCGGAGCAATTTCAAGGAAAGCGGCCTCTATCTCGAAAAATACGTGGAACGCGCCCGGCACATCGAGGTGCAGATCTTCGGCGACGGCCGCGGACACGTGGTCGCCCTCGGCGAGCGCGAGTGCTCGATCCAGCGCCGCAACCAGAAGATCATCGAAGAAACCCCGGCACCGAATCTGCCGGCAAAGGTCCGGCAGCAGTTGCTGGACTGTGCCGAGCGGCTCGGCCGGGCGGCGGGGTATGAGAATGCCGGCACGGTCGAATTCGTGTACGACGATGCGGCCCAGCAATTCTATTTTCTCGAAGTGAACACCCGGCTGCAGGTCGAGCACGGCGTGACCGAGGAAGTGACCGGCATCGATCTGGTGGAGTGGATGGTGCGGCAGGCGGCGGGCGAAATGGATCTGGCCACGTTCACCCGTCAGGTTTGCGGGGCGTCGATTCAGGTGCGGCTGTACTCCGAGGATCCGGGCAAGAACTTTCAGCCGGCCACCGGGATCCTGACGGAACTGGTTTTTCCCCGCGGTATCCGTCTCGAGACCTGGGTGGAGCGGGGCAGCGAGATCAGCCCGTACTACGATCCGATGATCGCGAAGTTGATCGTGCGCGGAAACGACCGAGAGGAAGCACTGACGCGGCTAACTCAGGCGCTGGCGGACACCCGCGTGGCCGGGCTCGAGACCAATCTGCTTTATCTCCGCCAGATCCTTGCCTCCAAGGGTTTTCGCGCGGGGAAGGTCACGACGCGTTACCTCGAGAAGCTGCCTTATGCCGCCCCGACGATTGAAGTGTTGGAGGCCGGCACCCAGACCACGGTGCAGGATTACCCGGGCCGGCTCGGTCATTGGGATGTGGGGGTGCCTCCGTCGGGTCCGATGGATGGCATGGCGTTCCGTCTGGCCAACCGCTTGGCCGGCAACCCCGCATCTGCGGCCGGTCTGGAGATCACGCTTTCCGGTCCCATCCTGAAATTCAATACCGCGGCGGTGCTTGCCCTCACCGGCGCCGATACCGGGGCGACGCTCGACGACGTTCCGGTCGAGCGCTGGCGGGCGGTGCGGGTGAAGGCGGGTCAGACCTTGCGCTGCGGTCCGATTCAGGGCGCGGGTATGCGCGCCTACCTCGCGGTCCGGCATGGTTTCGACGTCCCGGACTACCTCGGCAGCAAGAGCACGTTTACGCTGGGATTGTTCGGTGGCCACGCCGGCCGGGCTTTGCGGAAGGGGGATATTTTGCGCGTGAACCCCCAAGGCGGGGCCGGAGGCAGTGAGAGCACCGCCCTGCGCCGGCTGCCGGCGTCGCTGGTGCCGCCCTATTCCCGCGAGTGGGAGCTTGCCGTCCTTTATGGCCCGCACGGCGCGCCCGATTTCTTCCAACCCGAGGACATCGCCGATCTGTTCGCCTCGACCTACGAAGTGCATTTCAACTCCGCCCGCACCGGCGTGCGTCTCATCGGGCCCAAGCCACGTTGGGCGCGCACCGATGGCGGCGAGGCCGGGTTGCATCCGTCGAACATCCACGACAACGCCTACGCGGTCGGCACCATCGACTTCACCGGCGACATGCCGATCATTCTGGGGCCCGACGGTCCCAGTCTCGGCGGTTTCGTGTGCCCGGCCACGATCATCGCGGCTGATCTGTGGAAGACCGGTCAGCTGCGTCCGGGCGACAAGGTGCGTTTCCGGCTCGTGACCGCGGTGGAGGCCCGGGAACGCGAGGCTGCTCAGGAGGCGGCCATCGAGACCCTCACACCGGTCCGCCTCCGTTCCAGCCGCAAGCCTGTGCCCTTGCCCGCGGATGCCGCGCTGCATCGGATCGCCGAAAAGCCCGGTTCGCCCGCGGTGTGCTACCGTCCGTCCGGCGACAAATACCTGCTGGTCGAATACGGACCGCTCGTGCTCGATCTCACGCTGCGCTTCCGGGTGCATGCGCTCATGGAATGGCTGCAGGCGAATCACACGCCCGGCCTGCTGGATCTGACGCCAGGCATCCGCTCGTTGCAGATCCACTACGACAGCCGCGTGCTGCCGCTGGCCCGGCTGATGGAGACGCTGATCTTTGCCGAGTCGCATCTGCCCGCCGTGGCCGACATGGAGGTGCCGACGCGCATCGTGCATCTGCCCCTGTCCTGGGAAGACGAGTCCACGCTCCTCGCCATTCGCAAGTACATGCAGACCGTGCGCAAGGACGCCCCGTGGTGTCCGAGCAACATCGAGTTCATCCGCCGCATCAACGGGCTCGATTCCGTGGACGAGGTGAAACGCATCGTCTTCGACGCCAGTTACCTCGTGCTCGGGCTCGGTGACGTTTATCTCGGTGCCCCGGTCGCCACGCCCGCCGATCCGCGGCACCGGCTCGTGACCACCAAGTACAACCCGGCGCGCACCTGGACGCCGGAAAACGCCGTCGGCATCGGCGGCGCCTACATGTGCGTCTATGGCATGGAAGGCCCCGGCGGCTACCAGTTCGTCGGGCGCACGGTGCAGATGTGGAACCGCTGGAGGCAGACGGCCGACTTCACCGACGGCCAGCCGTGGCTCCTGCGCTTCTTCGACCAGATCCGCTTCTACGAATGCAGCGCCGAGGAGTTGCTGCGCTTACGCCGGGATTTCCCGCTGGGTCGTTTCAAGCTCAAGGTGGAACACCAGACCTTCCGCCTTCGCGACTACCAGCAGTTCCTCGTCGACAACGAAGCGTCCATCACGGCCTTCAAGACGCGGCAGCAAGCCTCCTTCGAGGCCGAGCGCCAGCGGTGGGCGGAATCGGGCCAGTTGAATTTCTCCGCCGAAGCCGAGGCCTCTGCTGCCAGCGGGGCCCATGCAGCGCTACCCGCCGGCCACAAGGCGGTCACGGCCTCCGTACCAGGCAATGTCTGGAAGATCAACGTGCAGCCTGGCCAGCGCGTGACGAAGGATCAGGCGCTGGTGGTGCTTGAATCCATGAAGATGGAAATCGCCGTGCACCCGACCGAAACCTGCGAGGTCACCGAGGTGCTCTGCGCCGAGGGACGTCCGGTGCAGGCGGGTGATGCGTTGGTGATCGTCAAACCCGTGACCTGAATGAAACCCGCCGATCTCAAAACCCAGCTGGACCGGATTGACGCCCGTGACCAGGACCCGGTCTGGATTTCACGTTGCCCGCGGGCCGCGATCGAGGCGGCGGCCGCCGGGGCGCCGAGCGGTCCCTTGCGCGGCGTTACTTTTGGCATCAAGGACAACATCGATCTGGCCGGTCTGCCGACCACGGCGGCCTGTCCCGATTTTGCCTACACGCCGGCGGTCTCCGCGCCGGTGGTGGCCCGGTTGGTGGCGGCGGGCGCGATTCCGCTCGGCAAAACGAATCTCGATCAGTTTGCCACGGGGTTGGTGGGCGTGCGCTCTCCTTATGGCGTGCCGGTCAATCCGTTTGGATCGGACTTTCTTCCGGGCGGATCGAGCAGCGGTTCGGCCGTGGCGGTGGCGGCGGGACTGTGTGATTTTGCCCTTGGCACGGATACGGCGGGATCCGGCCGTGTCCCGGCTGCGTTCAACAACCTGATCGGACTGAAGCCGACCAAGGGATTGCTCAGCACCCGGGGCGTGGTCCCCGCGTGCCGTTCGCTCGACTGCGTATCGATTTTTGCGCGGACCGTGGGTGAGGCGGCCGAGGTGCTGGCGGTGGCGGCCGGGTATGATGCCGAGGATCCGTTCAGCCGTCGGGCCGAGCCGCCGCTGGCCAACGAAAGCTGGCCGCCCCGGATCGGCATTCCGCGCGCCGACCAGCGGGAGTTTTTCGGCAACGCCGCGGCGGCGCAGCTCTTCGCCGCCGCCGTGAACAAGTGGCGGCAACTCGGGGCGACGATCGTGGAGATTGATTACACGCCTTTCCGGGATGCCGCCCGTCTGCTGTACGAGGGACCGTGGGTGGCGGAGCGCTACGCGGCCATCCGCGACTTCATCGAGAAAAAGCCGGATTCCCTGCATCCCGTGACTCGCCGGATCATCGAACCGGCGCGCGCCCTGACTGCCGTCTCAGGTTTTGAGTACGGGTATCGTCTGGCCGCACTGCGCCGACAGGCCGATCAGGTTTGGCGCGAGATCGACGTCCTCCTGACGCCCACGGCGGGGATCGTCTACACGGTCGCGGAGGTGGAGGCCGACCCCGTCCGGCTCAACAGCAACCTCGGGTATTACACGAACCACATGAACCTGCTGGACCAGTGTGGTCTGGCCGTGCCGGCCGGTTTTCTGCCGAACGGGATGCCTTGGGGCGTCACGCTCGCGGCGCCGGCGTTCTGTGATGACCGGTTGCTTCGGCTCGGCGCGCGATTCCTCGGGGAAGCCGCTCCGCCGCGGGCCCTCGCGCCTGCTGGTCCGTTGGTGCGCCTGGCGGTTTGCGGGGCACACCTCAGTGGCTTGCCTCTCAACGGACAACTCACGCGGCTCGGGGCGACCTTGGTGGAGGCGACCACCACGGCACCGCAATACCGGCTCTATGCCCTGCCCGGTACCACGCCGCCAAAGCCGGGTCTTGTGCGGGTGGCGGCGGACGGAGCGGCCATCGCGGTCGAGGTGTGGGAGTTGCCGCGGGATGCCTACGGCCATTTTGTGGCGGAGATTCCGGCGCCGCTCGGCATCGGCACCCTGGTTTTGAAGGACGGCGCAAGCGTGCAAGGGTTCCTCTGTGAGGCGATCGCCGTCGCAAACGCCGAGGATGTCACGGCGCACGGCGGCTGGCGGGCCTACCTGGCCAGCCGGAGATGAGCTGCGGGCTTGCCTCGCTGGCACGGCGGCAGCTTTCATGACGCCTTGCCCATGTTGCAGTTGATCCACGCCCCGATCGTCCCGCCTGATCTGTCCCTGATGGGGATTGAGCTGTCGGTGGCGCGTCTCACGCTGGCCAAGCGGATCTGGCGCGGGACGGCGGCGGACGGCACCGAGTTCGGCTTCGAGCTGGAGCGGCCGTTGCGCCACGGCGATACGTTCTGGCAGACCGCCACGGCGCGCTATGGGATTGCCCAGCAACCCGAGGCGGTGCTGGAAGTTTCGCTGGCGGTGGCTCCGTCGGCCGCCGCAGGAATCGGTTGGGCGGTGGGCAACCTGCATCTGGAGTTGCAGGCTGAGCCGACGCGCCTGTTGGCGCCGGACGAGCCGGCGGTGCGGCAATTGTTCGAGCGTCTGAATGTGCCGTTTCAACCCACGACCGCCATTTTCCGTCCGGGCCGCTTTGCCCGTGGCAACCAGTCCCAACATGAACTCGGACCCAGTCACAAACACTGAGGCGGCGTGGGTGGTCGGCCTGTTGCAGGCGGGGGATTCGTTCTACCCGACGGGCAGCTACGCGCACTCGTTCGGACTGGAGGGATTGGTGCAGGCAGGCGTCGTGCATGACCGGGCGACCCTGAAGGCATTCTTTGAACTCTCGACGTTGCCGGCGTTGCGGCAGACGGATCTGCCGCTCGCGGCGCACGCCTGGCGGGCCATGGGCGAGGGAGATTGGGAGAAGGTTGGTGAACTTTGCATCCTCTCCTCTGCGCTTAAGACCTCTCGCGAGGCGCGCATGGCGTCGGAAAACATCGGACGGCAGCGGACGGAGCTGATGGCTACGCTGCACGGTCACCCGCTGGCATTGGAGTTTACCCGGCTAGCCGCGGAACGAGGCTGGCCGTATTCACCGCCGGTGGCGGCGGCGCTTGAAGGCCGGGTGCTGGGGGCGCCCTTGGGCGCGGTGCTCGGCGGGGTGTATTACGCCGCGGTGGCTTCTTTGTTGTCCGCCGCCATGAAACTGCTGCGCCTGGGTCAGAACGCCAGCCAGTCGCTGCTCACCGAGACCCTGGCGCAGGCGCCTGCGATTATCACCGCCGCCGAGGCCGTGCCGATGGAGGACATCGGCTGGTTCAATCCCTGGCTCGATATCGCGGCCGCGCGGCACGAGACGGCGGATTCGCGGATGTTTATTTCGTAGATATAGGTCCCATGGGTCGTATAGGCCCTATGGGAAACAATTCTCAAAACCGCTTTAATTCACGATCACTCATGAAACGCTCCCCTCGCATTGGCATCGGTGGCCCGGTTGGCTCGGGCAAGACGATGCTTTGTCTCAAACTTTGCCAGCAGATGCGCACGCGCTGGTCGATGGCGGTCGTGACCAACGACATTTACTGCTCCGAAGACGCGCAGTTCCTGATCAAGCACAGCGCCTTGCCGGCGGAGCGCATCGCGGGCGTCGAGACCGGGGGTTGTCCGCATACGGCGATCCGTGACGACACCACCATGAACGAACAGGCCTGCCGGGCGCTCGAGGCGAGGTTTCCCGACCTGCAGCTCCTGCTGGTGGAGAGCGGCGGAGATAATCTCACGGCGACTTTCTCCCCCGAGCTGGTGGATGCGTTCATCTACGTGATCGACGTTGCCGAAGGGGACAAGATTCCGCGCAAGGGCGGTCCCGCCATCCGGCACAGCGATTTGCTCATCATCAACAAAATCGATCTCGCGCCCCTGGTGGGCGCCGATCTCGGCGTGATGGATCGCGATGCGAAGATCCAGCGCGGGGCGAAGCCCTTTCTGTTCTGTGACCTGAAGCGGGAGCACAATCTTGCGGCGGTGATCGCGTGGATCGAGCGCGAGGTGCTGTTCGGGAAAAGCGCGAAGGCGTGATCGGCCCACGCAAGGACACGAATGGTCGCGAAAAACAGTTCAGTTGGCGGACGGGTCACGCGCGGCCGGTCAGGAGACCGGCCCTCCATTTTGTTCAGGATGTCAGCTCGGGGCGGCTCCTCGTGCTCATCCGTGAGTTTATTCAGGCTCGCGTACCAGCCGGACACACCCCGTCGCTTCGCGCCACCCCTCTTCCTAGAGGGGACCCAATCAACTGGTCCGAAAATCCCCTCTAGGAAGAGGGGTGCCCGGCAGGGCGGGGTGTGTTGCGACTGGCGTGAAAGCTATTCCTTCTTCCGAGAGGCTATTACGCGATTCTCAATAGTGGGCGACCTTTCCGGGGCATGAGCACGTTCTCCGGACATCTTTGGCTTGAAGCGGCGGCCCGGCCTGATGGGAAAACCGTGCTGGCGGCCCAGTCATTCCGGGCTCCTTATCACCTGAGCAAACCCTATTGGGACGCCGATGCCGGCACGTTGCTGGTGCAGGTGGTGAATCCGACCGCCGGCATTTTGGAAGGGGACTCGCTGCAGTCTGACATCAAGGTGGGCGAGGGAGCCGCCTTGCTGGTCACCACCCCGAGCGCCAGCCGCGTGTTCAAGATGCCGGACGGCTCGGCGGCGTGTGTGCAGCGGTTTGCCGTCGAGACGGGAGGATGGCTGGAAATGCTGCCCGAGCCGCTGGTGCCGCACCGGGGCAGTCGCTACCGACAAACGACGCAGGTTGAAGTCGCGGCCGGAGGAGGATTGTTTTTCGTCGATCTGTTGATGCCCGGACGCGTGGCCCACCAGAACGAGGCCTGGGTCTGGGACCGCTTGTGCCTTGAGACGGAAGTGCGGCTCGGCGGAGAACTCATCCTCAAGGAGCGCTTTGAACAAAGTGGCACCGGCCTGAAGGAGCTGGCCGCGCTGGCCGGATCAGGGCCGAAGGCGTGCTTTGGCAACGCGGTCCTGGTGGCCGGGGGTGACGCCGCGTGGCGGAGCGAGGTCGCGAGCCTGCATGGCGATGGCGTCTGGCTCGGGGTCAGTGATCTCCGCCGGGGCGGCTGGAGCATCAAGTTTGTGGCCGCAGATAGCATCCGCCTCAGGAGAACCCTGAAGCAATTGCGCGGAATTCTCGCGGGGCATTACCCGCGGATGGCCTGCGATCCGCGGAAGCTCTGAATGTTCAGATTGCGAAGAGAGCCATGCCGCAAGCTGCGATGAGCCAACCAGCGGCCTTGGTGGCCTGCTCATGGCGGATCGCGGCAAGTGTGCCTAGGCCGATGCCGGCACAATGGACCAGGATCGTGGCGAGGATAAAACCGGCGCCGTAGCCCAAGGCTTCAGTAGAGACGGGCATTTCAACGCCGTGCGCAAACCCGTGAAAGGCGGCGAAGAGCCCGACCAAGGACATGCCGGCGGCGACTGGGGGCTTGGTGGCGGTCGCGATCAGAAGTCCGATGACCAACACAGATGCGGCGATGAGCTGCTCGACCCCGGGGATGCTTACACCCGTGCGAGCGAGGGCGGCTCCCAGCGCCATGACCGTGACAAATGATGCCGGAACCATCCACCGCGCGCGGCCACCCAGTTGCACGGCCCAGAGTCCGACGGCTAGCATCGCTACCAAGTGGTCCCACCCTAGGAAAGGGTGGGTGAAGCCTGTATTGAAATCCCACCCGAAATCGTGGTCGCCGTCGTGGCCGGGATGGGCCTGGGCGAGGACCGGCAGCAGGAGGGCAACCAAAGCTAAGGGGCGGGCGAGGGCGTTTTTCATGGGGGAGGAAAAGCAGTTAACGGGCCAAATCAGGGGGTGGCGCCGGCCGGAAGGTTCTTTTGGAGAAAGGCGGTCTGGATCGAGGCCAGTTCCTGCAGGCCGCCCTTGGCGAGAGCCAGCAGTTCCTGGAGCTGGTCGTGGGAAAAGGTCGATTCCTCGCCGCTGCTCTGGACTTCCACGAACTGGCCGCGGCCGGTCATGACGACATTGGCATCCACGGTCGCGTCCTTGTCCTCGACATAGTTCAGGTCGAGCAGGGCCTCGCCATTGAACAGGCCGACGCTGACGGCGGCGACGGAATCGGTGAGGGGGCTCTCGGTGATGCGCTTGGCGTCGAGGAGCTCTTGGATGGCGAGGCGGGCCGCCAGATAAGCGCCGGTGATCGAGGCAGTGCGGGTGCCGCCGTCGGCCTGGAGCACATCGCAATCGATCCACAGGGTGTGTTCGCCGAGTTTCTGCAGGTCGAGGACGGCGCGGAGGGAGCGACCGATCAGGCGCTGGATCTCCACGGTGCGGCCGTCGATCTTGCCCTTGGCGATGTCGCGGGGCTTCCGGTCGAGCGTGCTGTAGGGCAGCATGGAGTATTCGGCGGTCAGCCAGCCGCCCTTGACACCTTGTTGCTTCATCCAGGAAGGCACCTTGGTCTCCACCGTGGCGGCACAGATGACCCGGGTGGAGCCGAAGCCGATGAGCACGGATCCGGAGGCGTAGGGGGCGATGCCGGCCTCGAGGGTCAGCGGCCGCAGTTGGTTGGGCAGACGGGAGTCAGAACGGGAGGCAGGCATGAAATCAGGGACGTTCCCCCGCCAGTTCGTGGTCCTCATCCTCCGGAAAAGGCGGCTCACTCATGATCTTGTGACTGGTGGTGGGTGCAGACTGTTGCTCCGCCATGTGGGCGATGAGGCGTTCGTTGAAAGTGCGGGCGGGATCGTGGCCCATGTTCTTCAGCGCCTGCACCATGGCGGCGACCTCGACGAGTCGGGCGATATCGCGGCCGGGACGCACGTAGAACTCGATGTGCGGGACCTTTACGCCGAGAATGTTGTAATAGTTCTCCTCCAGGCCGGTGCGTTCCTCGATGACATCGGGCGACCATTCGCGGAGGGAAACGACGAGATCGAGGCGCTTGTCGAGGCGGATGCTTTTCACGCCGAACATTTCCGCGATGTTGATGATGCCGATGCCGCGGCACTCCATGTAGCCGCGATTCAGCGGGCGGGAGCTGGCGAGCAGGTCGCGCTCATCCATCAGGCGGATGCACGTGAGGTCGTCGGAAACGAGCGAGTGACCACGCTCGATCAGGGCCAGGGCGCACTCGGATTTGCCGATGCCGCTGTCGCCGCGGATCATGACGCCGATGCCCTTCACGTCGAGGGTGGTGGCGTGCTCGGTGGTGGTGGGGGCGAACTCGTTGTCGATGCACAGCGTCGCGGCGTTCACGAAATTCATCGTGATGGACGGGGTGCGGAAAATGGGCAGCTGCATCTCCTCGGAGACGGCGAGCATGGGGTGGGTGGCGTTGTAATTGCGCGTCAGGACGATGGCCGGGATGCCGCGCTTGACCATCTCGCTCATGATCTCGATCTGCTTACGCTGGTCGACCGACTTGAGGTAGGTCATCTCGGCGGCGCCGAAGACCTGGATGCGTTTGTTCGCGAAATACTTGAAGAAGCCGGTGAGGGCGAGGGCGGGGCGGTTGATCGAGCCCTCGCGGATCAGGCGGTGCATGCCCCGTTCGCCGTGAAGCAACTCGAGTTGCAGCTTGTCCCGGTACTTCTCGTAGAAGTGGGCGACGGTGATGCCGTTGATGGCTTTGGTGGGCATGGGACGGAGATCCGGGAGTGGGTGCGGGCGGCGGGTAGTGAGTAGGGGAAGAACGGGACGGCAACAAGCCTCTACTGTCAGCCCCGGCCCCGCCACGGCCGGGCCTCGGTGGCGGACCGCCTAAAGGTTGAAATCCTTGCCGAGGTAGATCTCGCGCGCCTGGGGATCGCTGATGAGGAAGTCGCCGGTGCCTTCCGTCATGACCTTGCCCTTGTGGATGATGTAGCCGCGGTCGACGATGCGCAGGGTCTCGCGCACGTTGTGGTCCGTGATCAGGACGCCGATGCCGCGCCGTTTCAGCTCGAGGATGATCTTCTGCACCTCGGCCACGGAGATGGGGTCCACGCCGGCGAACGGTTCATCCATCAGGAGGAACTGCGGACGCGAGACGAGGGCGCGGGCGATCTCGAGGCGACGGCGCTCGCCGCCGGAGAGCGTGTAGGCCTTCTGCTTCGCGAGATGACCAAGGCTGAGCTCGTCGAGGTGATGTTTGACGAGGGCGGTGTGCTCGGAGGACTTCACGCGCAGCGTCTCGACAATCGCTCGCACGTTTTCCTCGACCGTCAGCTTGCGGAAAATGGAGGCTTCCTGAGGCAGGTAGCCGACCCCGAGGCGCGCGCGCCGGTGCATGCGGAGGTGGGTGGCGTTCTGGCCGTTGATGAAGACCTGGCCGTCGCTGGCGGGCACGAGGCCGACGACCATGTAGAAGGTGGTGGTCTTGCCGGCGCCGTTGGGGCCGAGCAGGCCGACGACCTCGCCGGCGCGGATGCGGATGTTGACCCCGTTGACGACGGAGCGTTGGCCGTAGGTTTTGACCAGGCCCTCGGTGCGGATTTCTTGCGGGGAATCCATGCTCAGGGCTGCTTCGGGGTCTCGGCCTCGGGGGCGGCCTTGGCCTTTTCCTTGTCGATGCCGAGATCCTTGATGGGCGGGCCGGTGAAGCGGGCGTTCTTGCCGCGGATCTGGCTCTCGCCCCGGAGCATCTCAAGCTCATCGCCGGTCCAGGTCCAGTTGACGGCGTGGTCGACGACCACGGGACGCCCGGTGAGGACGATCTTGTCGTCGCCGGGGAGGACCTCGGCGCGGCCGCAGGCGGCCTCGCGGTCGCCCTGGATGATGCGGACGTTTCCCGTGGCGATGAAGGACTTGAAACCCTCGATCTTGCCGATGGTGGCGCCGGGCTCGTTCTTGTTGAGGGCGACGATCTCGAGCCGGTCGCAGGTGAGCTTCAGGTTGGTGCCGGTCACGACCACGCGGCCGGTGAAGACGGAGGTGGTCTGGTTGCCGACGCTGCGCCAGTCAAACTGTTCGCTCTCGATGACGGTGTTCTGCGGCTCCACGCTCTGGCCATGGAGCAGGCCGGCGAGCAGACTGAGGGAAAGGAGGGTGGGGAGCAGCTTCATTGGAGAATGGAATTCAACTGGGTGTGCAGGATTACGCGCACGTTCTTGCCGATGGAAACCTTTTTATCCTTGTGCGCATAGCTCCAGTTGGAGCCCGTGGCCTCGAAGTGATCATTGATCACGCGGATCGTGTCGCTGCCGCGTACCACCTGCTCGCCCGGGCGCACCGTGGCGGCCGGGCTGAGGATGAGTGTCTCCACCTTGCCGTCGGCCTGACCGTTGAAAATGGTGAGGTTGAGCCCGGTGATGTTGACCACGCCGTCCTGCAGATAGCGGGCCTCGGAGCCGCGCACCAGCCACGAGCGGTAGCCCTCCGGCGTGAAGTCCGGCAGCCGGAAGTTCACGATGGGCTGGTTGGGGGCAATCTGGGTGCTCGCGGCGTGGCCCAGGGAGGCGGCGAGGAAAAAAACGAGACTGAATACGCGAAAACGGGACATGGGTGGATGACTACTGACCCTGACGGGACAGGATTTGTTCACACACTTCGCGCACCGCGCCCCGGCCGGCGGGACGGGCGGGCACGAAATCGGCGACCTTGAGGGCTGCGGGCATCGAAGTGGCGGGGGCCACGCCGATGCCGGCCCAGTCGATCGCCGGCGCGTCAATGTCATCATCGCCCATGTAACACACTTGGGAAGGGGGCAGCCCGAGCTGGCTCGTGAGTTCCTGGAGGGCCATCAGCTTGTCAGTGCGGCCCTGGACGAGATGCGGTATCTTGAGCTCGGTGGCCCGGGCGGTGGTCGCCCCGGAGGCACGGCCGGAGATCCAGGCGACGGCCACGCCGGCCAGCCGCAGTCGCACCAGGCCCATGCCGTCGAGGATGGAGAACTCCTTGGATTCGGTGCCGTCCGAGTGGATCTCCACGGTCCCATCGGTCAACACCCCGTCCACATCCATGGCAAACAGCCGGATACCGGCCCAGCGGGCGGCGGGGATCTTGGATTTCTTGCTTTTCGTTGGACGCGTGGGCACGGGAAGAGAGCCGGAGGTTGCCGGGTATTTTCGCCAGCGGGAATCCTAAAGACGAAAAATCGCCGGGCCGAGGCGGGCCCACATCGCCCGCCTCGGTGGTCGCGGCTCAGGCCGATGGCCGCAGGGCCTGGCCCGACAACCGCAGATCCTCTTCCGTGAGCTGATGCCCGGTGTCGAGCCAGTGCAGGTCGACCTGGGCGCCCGCTTGGCGGAGCATTTTCGCGAGTTGGGGCGGATGATCCACCGGGACGATGGGATCATGGCGGCCCGAGAGCAGTGTGACGTGTTTGCCCGAGAGGTCGGGCAGGGTCTTGGGTTGGAGCACGACCATCGGCCGCAACAGCACGGCCCGGACCAGCGCTTCCGGGCGCAAAAGCAGAAGCGAGGCCGCGATGTTGGCGCCGTTGGAATAGCCGAGGGCGGCCAGTTTGCCGGGGTCGAAGCCGTAGCGCGTCGCGGCGGCGGCGATGAAATCGGCGAGTGCGTGGGTGCGCCGCGCCACATCGTCGAGATCGAAGACGCCTTCCGCGAAACGGCGGAAGAAGCGGGGCATGCCGTGTTCGCTGACGTCTCCGCGCGGACTCAGCAGGGCCGAGCCGGGGGCGAGCTGGCGTCCGAGCGGGAGCAAATCGGCCTCGTTGCCGCCGGTGCCGTGAAGCAGAAGGACCGGCGTAGCGCTTGCGACCGTGGCGGGTTCAAAACGGTGAACGTAGGTGAGTGGTTTCATGGTCGTGAATAGGAGTGAGGTAGGGACAACTGCCCCGACCTGTTCAAGTGAGGGCCGGCAGGGAGGCCTCGATCTCGGTCCGGTAGGGCTCGAGATGCGGCGGCAGTGAGAGTTTGTTGCCGAGCGTTTCCACGGGTTCATCGATCGCGAAACCGGGTTGGTCGGTGGCGATCTCGAAGAGGACTCCACCTGGTTCGCGGTAATAGATCGATTTGAAGTAGGCGCGGTCGATCACCGGGCTGACCTGCAGGTTGTCGGTGAGCAGGACCTGCCGGGCGGTGACTTGGGCGGCATCGTCAGGCGTGCGGAACGCGATGTGGTGAACCGTGCCGGCACCGTTGAGTCCGCGGGGCAGGGCAGGGTCGGTCAGCAGGTCCACGTAGGAACCGGGACCGCCATCGGCGACCGTGTAGCGGGCACGATGGCCTGACTCGGTCAGCAGGCGGTAACCCATCGGGCCGACCAGTACGGCCGCCGTCGGGCCAGCCTCACTCAGGGCCAGCGTGGAGCTGTGGAAACCGCGGATCGCCTTGTCCGCGGGGATATCGTCCGACGGTGTGGCCGGGCGCGAGTCGCTCTCGGTGGAGGCGACCAGTTCCAGCCGGAGACCGTCATGATCCTGCAGCGGCAGCACCTGGTCACCGAAACGCTCTTCGAGCGGGTAGGTCTTGATTTTCAGGCGAGCGAGACGTTCCTGCCAGTAGGGCAGGGAACCAGCCGGCACGGAGAAGGCCGTGGCATAGGCTTGGCCCTTGCCGGGGCGTCCGCGCGGCAGGCCGGCCCACGGGAAGAAGGTCATGGCGGTGCCGGGGGCACCGGTGTAATTGCCGTAGTACAGGTGATACGTGCCGGTGTCGTCCTGGTTGACCGACTTTTTGACGAAACGCAGACCCAGCACCTGGGTGTAGAACTGCATGTTGCGCTTCACGTCGGAAGCGATCGCCGTGATGTGGTGGAGGCCGGTCAGGTTGGTTTTCATGGTATTATGGTTTGATGTTAAAGTATTGGGGAAAACAAAGTCAGGCTTGGCGGCCGATCTTCTTGCAGAGGCGGCCGAGGTCGAAGAGCTCGGTGGAGGAGAGGTTGGCCATCTCGCGGGTGACATTGGCGACAACCTTGGGAAAGAGGGCGGTGATGAAAGTCTGGCCCTTGGGGGTGAGCTTCACGACGACGAAGCGCCGGTCGGCCGGGTCGCGTTCGCGTTGCACGTAGCCGGCCTTCTCCAGGTTATCCACGACAAGGGTGAGGTTCCCGCCGCTCTTCAGGAGCTTTTCGGCGAGCTCGCTCTGGCATAGGGGGCCGATGTGGTACAGCGATTCCAGCACGCCAAACTGGGTAACCGTGAGATCGCTCGGGAGCACGGCATGCACGCGGGCCGACACGGATTCCGCTGCACGCTGCAGCTTGATGAATGCGTTGAGCGCATTGATCTCTTCCGTTGGACCGCGATGTCTTGTTCCCATGGCTGATTACTTTGATAGCATATCGTGCGATGTCAAAGTATTTTTTGATAAACGGTCTTAGAGTTTTGTAAATCAATGACCATAAACGGTCCCGACCTCTAATATCATTCCGACACACCCCGTCGCTGCGCGCCACCCCTCTCAGAGAGGGGACTACAAACTCTCGGCTTCGCGGTGCCCTCTGGGAGGAGGGGTGGCAGTGGGGTTGAGGGTGGCAGGATCGTATCGAGGGAGTGATGGATTCGGAGGATTCGGACTACGCCTGATCAATTTTCTGGATACGAGCGAGGTGGCGGCCGCCTTCGAACTCGGTGCTCAGCCACACTTTGACGATCTTCAGGGCTTCTTCCTCGGTGATTGTGCGCTGTCCCAGGGAGAGGCAGTTGCCGTCGTTGTGGGAACGGTTCCAGATGGCGACCTGCTCATTCCAGCAGAGGCCGCAACGGACACCTTTGACGCGATTGGCCACGATGGCCTCCCCGTTGCCCGATCCCCCGAGGACAATGCCCCGCTCGACTTCGCCATTGGCGACGGCCACGGCGACGGGGCGGATGAAGTCCGGATAGTCGCAGGAGGCGTCCGAGTTGGTGCCGCAGTCCCGGACCGTATGCCCCTCGGCGAGGAGCATGGCTTTGATCCTCTCCTTGTAGGCGAAGCCGGCGTGATCGGACCCGATGGCGATGGTGAGTTTTTTCATGGGAGCTTGATGGAAGAAAATGAACCCGGTGGGGTTGCGACTGTCGATATTTCGTCCACCTTAACCGTCAGCAAACCTTTTCCCTGACATGCGCCTCCCTCTCTTTCTCTTACCTGCGTCACTGGCGGTCCTGTTTCTCGCCGGGTGTGTCGCGTCCACGCCGCAGACCCGGATCAGCGACAATCGGACGCTTTATGCGAGTTTCCCCTCCGAAGTGCAGCGCAAGGTTAGCGCCGGCGAGGTGGACATCGGCTTCACCGAGGAAATGGTCGGATTGGCCATGGGCAAACCAGGGCGGAAACTGACCCGCTCGGATGAGACCGGCGAAGCCGAGGTGTGGATCTATTACAAGCGCAAGCCCAGGGTGAGTCTCGGCTTCGGCGTGAGCAGTGGCGGCTACGGCGGCGTCGGCACCGGGGTCAGCATGAGTACGGCCAACAACCCGGAGGACGAGGTGCGCCGCATCATTTTTCACGAGGGCAAGGTGACCGCGATCGAGACGATGGTGCGGTGAATGCGGTCTGAATTGTGTGGACGGCCCGCGTCTCTACACACCCCGTCGCTCCGCGCCACCCCTCTTCCTAGAGGGGATTCGAAATCTTCGTTGCCGAGGTCCCCTCTATCAAGCCGGACTCATGCAGCTGAGCTGTCCTTTGGCTCTCATTCTCGCTCC